>MDTB01180839.1_pt1 | contig 17651 bp, 18 predicted proteins | sample 811161 | NCBI WGS metagenome assembly MDTB01 (sample SAMN05326650, study PRJNA326480) | marine metagenome | isolation source: seawater | place: Mediterranean Sea | collected 2009
ATCAAGATATACTTCAGATATGGCTGTGATTAAATCTCCAAAAACTCCATTACCTGCAGCCAGGTCAAACGATGTTTCATACTCAGCCTGCTCGCTCGCCTTCCAAACCTTTACAATCAGGGGATTCCCCTCAACATAACCAGCTAACTGCGGTCCACCAAACGCACACAAATCAACTGAACCAACGGCAGATAAATTTAACTGAGAACCAGTCCATACCCCTGCAGCTACAAGGACTTCGCCTATTTGATTACTGCAATCATTATAATTAGTTATTCCATTTAGATCAAAAATACCGACTTCATCACCTGCCTGGAGGGAAGTAATAGAATTTCGTAAAATTATAAGTTGAGACTCACCTGTTGACTCTAAATCAAAAACAAAATGAGGCCCATCAGAAGACTGCTCTTCAAAAGAAAAGTCAAGTTGGTTGCCACTAGGGTCTGACAGAACGATATCAGATAGATTGGTTATACCTGAACCTGAAATCTGAACAAGTACACCTGAGCCTTGAGGAATACTTGATCCTGTTAAAGAAAAACCTAGAACAAGACTTCCTCCTGTTGATATGGTAAAACCATTAGATTGAGCATCACCACCTGATGCGCTTGAAAGATCACCATCAACGTTAAACTGAAACCCTCCAATTTCAACATTACTTGAATAAGTAACATCATAATTTCCGTTTCCATTATCAATAATACCAAGCGTGCCATCACTTGCGAATGAAATACATGATAAGATAAAAACAGAAACTAAAAATTTTAAGTATGCTCTATTAGACATATGACCTCTCCTCAATGAAATATTTTATACACTTTATTATTATAAATTTAACCCTAATAATTAAGTATCGTTGTAACAACATGTAACTCAAATTTAATAATTAATTTTGTATCGGAGTTTGACAGGAATCACTTATTGCTTTCTTTAATCAAACTTACAAGCTGATTAATTGAGCTGTCTACATTCTCACCTGTAAGGGCTGATATGCAAACTGGACTAAGTTCTTTGACATCCTGAAGCAGCTTTTTAATATCATCAATAACATCAATTTTATTAATAAAAATAATTGATGGCTTTTTCTTTATGGTATCACTGTATTTCATTATTTCTGCTTTCAACTTTTTGAGTTGTTTACAAATATCCTCAGAACCATCTAAAAAATAAACCAAAGCCTTGGTTCTTTCAATATGCTTTAGAAATTGATTACCCAAACCTTTGCCTTTAGATGCACCTTCAATGATGCCAGGAATATCAGCCATTACAAAGCTTTTATAATCATGATATTTAACAATGCCTAAATTAGGAATTAAAGTTGTAAAAGGATAGTCTGCTATTTTTGGCTTTGCATTGCTTACCTTTGAAATAAATGTTGATTTACCCGCATTGGGAAACCCTACCAACCCTATATCCGCCAAAACCTTAAGCTCAAGATCAAGATGCATCTCATCACCTATCTGTCCATCATTTGCATTTCTTGGTGCTGTATTTTTTTTCGTTTTAAACCTTGCATTTCCAAATCCTCCATTGCCACCTTTAATTATCTGAATTTTTTCAACAACTGTAAAATCATGAATCACCTGTTTAGTTGAAAAATTTTTTACAATTGTTCCAACTGGAACCTCTATGACAACATCCTGGCCATTTTTTCCATGCATATTTTTGCCTTTTCCATGCTCACCGCGCTTAGCTTTATACATTTTTTGATAACTTAAATCTTGGAGCGTATTTAACTTTTGATTTGAGGATATGAAGACATTTCCACCATTACCACCATCCCCTCCGCATGGACCCCCTTTAGGCCTGAATTTTTCTCTAAGAAATGCTATACATCCATGACCGCCATCTCCAGATTTTACAAGAATGTTTATTTGATCAATGAATTTCATTGAAAAACTTATGATGTCATATTTTCAATAATTGCATCAGCAAACTCAGAGCACTTAAGGAGAGTTGCTCCATTCATAAGCCTTTCAAAATCATAGGTTACTTTTTTCTGCTGGATAGTTTTATCAATACTGGCAACAATTAGATCTGCTGCATCTAAAAACCCTAAATATCTAAGCATCATTTCACCAGATAGAATGACAGAGCCCGGATTAACCTTATCTAAATCTGCGTACTTAGGTGCAGTACCATGAGTTGCCTCAAAAATAGCCATTCCAAGCTCATAGTTTATATTTGCCCCAGGAGCTATACCAATCCCTCCAACTTGAGCAGCAAGAGCATCCGATATATAATCTCCATTTAAGTTCATAGTTGCTATTACATCATATTCTGCTGGTCTAGTTAAAATTTGTTGAAGAAAAGCATCTGCAATTACATCTTTAATTATAATTTTTCCAGATTTAATTGCCTTGTTTTGAGCTTCATTTGCAGCATCTACTCCATTTTCTTCTAAAATTTTATCATATTGAGACCATGTAAAAACTTTATCTCCAAATTCTTTTTCTGCTAATTGATATCCCCAACTTTTGAATGCACCTTCAGTAAACTTCATTATATTGCCTTTATGTACCAAGGTAACACTCTTTCTATTATTTTCTATTGCATACTCAATCGCACTTCGAACTAGTCTACTTGTACCTTCTTTTGAAATTGGCTTTATGCCTAAACCGCTTGAATCGGGGAACCTTATTTTGCCAAATTTTTCTTTGTAATGATTTTTTAGATGATAAAGAAACTCTTCCAACTCATCACTTCCTGCTCTAAACTCTATACCTGCATAAATATCCTCTGTATTTTCTCTAAAAATAATCATATTAACTTTTTCAGGGCTTACAACTGGAGATGGAACACCTGAGAACCACCTAACAGGTCTTTGGCAAACATAAAGATCCAACTCTTGTCGCAGTGCAACATTTATTGATCTAATTCCACCTCCAACAGGAGTTGTCAATGGCCCTTTAATTGCAACTAAATACTCTTTAATAACTTCAAGGGTTTCTTCTGGGAGCCAAGTGTTTGGACCGTATACATCATTTGCCTTCTCCCCTGCATAAACTTCAATCCAAGAAATCTTTTTTTCATTATTATAAGACACTTCCATTGCCTTATCAAAAACCCTTACAGCAGCTTTCCATATATCTCGTCCAATACCATCGCCTTCAATAAATGGTATAAAAGGATTATCTGGAACAATTAACTTACCTGATTTAAATTTTATCTTTTGACCTTGATTTGGAATTTTTACTTTGTTCATTTTCTATGCTTTTTTCCTTTTTATTATCTTCTAAATTAGCCTGATTTTGCTTTCTTTTAGAAGGTTGTTTTTTATTTTTTTTGTTATTTTTTACATAATCTGTTTCATAAAAACCACTTCCTTTAAAAATCATTCCTGAGCCTCCAGATATAATTCTTACAAGCTTACCATTACACATATTGCTTTCAATGCCCATACATTCTTCGATTGGAGAATCACTCATTTTTTGAAAAACATTGATTTTTTTTTTACACTTTTCACATATGTAGCTATAGGTTGGCATAATTATACTTTATGAGGATTAGATTGAATAGATGCAATTAATGAAACTTTAACTATATCTTCAACACTGCATCCTCTAGAAAGATCATGAACTGGTTTTTTTAAACCTTGAAATAAAGGACCAACAGCATGAAATCCAGCAAGTCTTTCAGTTATCTTATATGCTATATTCGCAGCATCCAAATTTGGGAAAATTAAAACATTTGCCTTGCCCTTCAAACGGGAGCCTTCCATTTTCCTCAAAGCCACTTCCTGAGATATTGCTGCATCAAGCTGAATTTCTCCATCATGAATAATATTAAACTTATTTGAAAACTTTGAAACAGCTTCTCTAACGACATTTACTCTATAGTGATCTGCACTGCCCTTTGTAGAAAAAGAAAGAAAGGCTACTCTAGGATCTTCACCTGTGATCAAATAATGGAATTCTGATGATAGCTTTGCAATTTCACACAACTGTTCTGAATTTGGGTCAGGTATAACACCACAGTCTGCATAGGTGTACACTTTGTTTCCTTCGTTTGAAATCATAAAAAAGATACTTGACAGCCATTTAACATCTGACCTTAAACCAATTATTCTAATCGAATGTCTAATTATTTCAGATGTAGATGTAGAAGCGCCAGCAACAAGCACATCCGCCTCACCCTTAGCAACTAAAATCATTCCTAAAACAATTGGATTGTCATTTATATAGCTTTCTATCTTGCTGTCTGGCCAATGTTTAGAAAATTTTTTTGTTTTCAAAAATTGGGTCAAGGATTTAACCTTACTCCTATAACCATCCAATGAAATTATTGAAAAACCCAACGCTTTCAATTCCTTTTTAGCCTCAGATATTCTTTCATCTTCTTCAGGAAGTACAATTTTTGCCTTATACTTTAGTCCTCTGCTATATAATAAATCTATATAATTAGTCATATTTTCTCCTAAGAGCTCTTTCTACTTTAGGAGGCACATATTCAGATAAATTCCCACCTAGACTCGCAATCTCTCTAATTAAGCTTGAACTAATATGTGTATACTTTTGATGTGGCATCATAAACAAAGTAGTAACATTATTGTTCAGGGATCTGTTCATCAATGCCATTTTAAATTCATACTCAAAATCTGAAAGAACTCTAAGGCCTCTAATGATACTAGTTGAATTATTTTTTTGAGCGAAGTCAACCAATAGACCCGAAAAATAATTTACTTTAACATTAGATAATGAACCAACTGAATCCAATATAAGCTCTCTTCTTTCATCTAATGAAAAAATAGTTTTTTTAGATCCTTTTTGAACAATTGCAACGATAACCTCATCAAACAAAGTACTAGATCTCTCTATAATATCTAAATGTCCATTTGTCAAAGGGTCAAATGTGCCAGGGTAAACTACACTTCTTCTCATTTTAATCTCCAATAAACAACTTGAGTCCTACCTATTTCTTTAATTTTTACATTTTCTATATTCACTTTTGCTTTTCTCATTTCAAAACATAAAATTCCTTTTGAATTTAAATAGTTTTTGGAGGCATCAAATAAATCTATATAATTGCAATAGCTATATGGTGGATCAGCAAAAATCACATCAAATTTTTTATCTAAAAAGTTTTTTTTCAAAAAAACTTCAACATCCATTTTATAGGCAATGATATTTTGACCAACGCAGATTTGATTTATATTTTCCGATAATGCTGAAAAAACTTTTTTATTCCTCTCAATACAAACAACTTCTTCAGCCCCTCTACTTAAGGATTCAACCGCTAAAGTCCCAACACCAGAAAACAAATCGAGTACGCTTAAGCCTTCTAAGCTACCCAAAGAATCAAAAATTGATTTTTTAACCCTTGACAAGGTTGGCCGCATATTAGGAGCATTAGCTAGGCTTAATTTTCTGCCTTTATACTTGCCTGCCAAAACTCTAATCATGTCTATTCCATGTTAAAAAAAACTAAAGAAGAATTTTTGCCACTATTTTTAAAGTTAAATTTAATAAAGTAATCTTTTTCAAAAATATCATTTACTATATGTTTTAAATACTGGAATTTTCCTTTAATAAACAGACTCTCAAACTCCTGAGATATCAATATATTATCTCCAATAGAATTCTGATTTACGATCTGCTTTAATTTGGCAGAATTATTACTTAACTTTTTTCCGTTATTTTTCACCTTTATCTCCAAGTGAAAAATTTCATTTAACTTGAAAAATCTTGAATGTTTTCCTGCTCCAATTAAATAGGAATTATAAAAATTTATTAATGCTAAATTATTTTCAGATTGTAGAATAATTTTAGTTTGTTTCAAATCTTGATCTATTGAAGATAACAACACCTCAGGTTCATTGTAGATTGCATTTGACAGGAATTCTTTTATTTTAAGCGAATCCGATAAAGAAAAATGACTACTAATATCATTATAAAGAAGAAAAAGAAATAAAATGATAAAGCCAAAAAAAGTGAACATCTGAGTCCCATATCCTGATGCTTTATTTATTCTTTTTTCAGTAGATTTATTTTTGGCTAAATAATCTGAATCAATTTTATTTTCAGAACGCAAACTCTCTTTACTTATGCTCTCTACATCATCATTAGATTCAAAACTAATTACAGATTGTTTGTTATCAATTTGCAGGCCTGGCTTATTTAGAAAATTAATATCAAACATCTATATCCTTAAAACAATTCCCCGATTCTGCAAGATAGGAAGTATCATTGAAATTATACTCTAGACTTTTATTTACACTTAAACTACTCAAAGGATTCAATATAGTAATATTTTGATGTTTTTTTTGTCCTATACAATTTTCAATTAATCCTTGCTCCTTTTGGCTGTAGATAAAAATTTCTGAACAAAAATCAAATTTATATTTATTTAAAAACACCATGCTTTCAATCTGAGATAAGATGTAATCTTGAAGTTCTGATTCTCCATAATAATTAACAATTTTAAAGCGATTTTTTAATTGTCTGAATTTTACGAACAATTTAAGATCATTCTTATAAACAAACAGCAATTCATGCAATTTGTTTGAACAGACTTTCCAAACTGCATAACTTTTAAGTTTATGAGCATAAAACCATTTTCTAGCTCCAATCTCAGCCGAAAAAATACCGGTACTTAAGGAATTTATCATGCCACCATTTTTTTCTAAGCTTACAAGTAAATTTGCTTTTATTTCTTTTGGTACAAATACATTTAACAGCTTAGATCTTTTGCTAAAAGAATAATTGTAAATGTCATAAATCTCTTCTATTGAACTAAGATCATTTTGGGCAATATACCAACTTATCATTTCATTTGATCCAATTTGATCGCTATCTTGCAACTCAGAAAAGTAAATTGAACTATCATTCAAGGTCAAAGAAAAAAAATTATCCTTATCCTTAACTGTTTTCTTGATTTTTGATAATAATTGAGAATATACAGACAAAGTCTTATCCTCATCAATGATCACAGAGCCAAAAGAATTTACCTCAGGACCTATATCGGTAAGAGTCCAATGTAAATAATCAAATCTATTATTATTTTGAATTAAACCTAACATAATTAAACTTTTATTCTGAAGTTGCCCAACTTACTTTATTATTTACAACCTTACCAGGATTTCCAGGCTGAAAATTAAATATGATATATCTCCTTTCTTTATACTTATCTGATAAAGGGGATGAAACTGTAAAAACTACATCCTCTGAGCTTGATGAATCAATACTAAAAATATAGGGTTCATTTACTATAGGAGAACTTAAATATTTTTTATCTAAATGAAATTTCTTTCTTAAATAATCTGTGAAAATTTCAGATCTATTTGAAATATTTAAATCTATAATTTCATCAAATCCATATTCTGATTTATATTCTTCTATATTTTTTGCATTAACAAATAATGTGTCATAACCATCTTCATTTTCATTTAACATAGAAATTGAATAAATTGTATCTTGAAAAGCTCTCCTGTAATCAACTGGAAAGCTAAAGGTAGTATCTACCCTTATTGCAAAATCTGATTCAACATTAACTGTGAAAACAGTATCCTTAATATTAATCAACTGACTGCCTGTAAACAGAGTGTCAGCAATCAAGGAATCCATAGCTGCCTCAACTAAATTAAAAAGCATTTGCCCATCATAGGTGTAGCTTCCTGTTAACTCATAATAAAATTCTTGAGAATTGGCAATTACCTCCATTCTAAAACGGCTAATATCTTTCAATTTATTTTCTTCTTTCCAAATAGAGTTTGGAATATAGATCATTAAAAATAATATAATTACTGAAAGCACTATTCCCCAATCTAAAATTCCTATTTTTTTATCAAATTTTAATTTTTCATTCATAATTACTAGTTTATTCTATTGAAGTTCACCTCATCTCCAAACAGATCAGAGAAACTATCAATTATCCTGTTTTGGTTATCACTTAAATTAACTGGTGTTTTAATATTTAATAAAATATATAATTCACCCTTTCTTCTTCGATTTAGATCAGGCAAACCTTTGCCTTGGAGCCTTAATTGTTCTCCGGATTTAGTACCTGGTGGAATTTTAACTTTAATCTTCTCTCCAATAGAATTCAGTACAACATCGGCACCCTTAACGGCTTGATGGAAATTTATCCAACATGCTACATATAAATCAGCACCATCTCTAATAAAAATGTCATGTTTTTTTTCAGTAAAATAAATTATCAAATCACCATCCTCAACTGAACCTACGCCCTGATTTCCCCCGCCTTTGATTGGCAAATAAGTATCAGACGAAACACCTGGAGGAACTTCAATTTCAACCTCATCAACTTTTTTCTTCAAGCCACCTGAATAACCTAAACCATTACAACTAGAGCATTCCTGTACATTAACAATTTGACCTAAGAAGGATCGTTGAACCTGCCTTTGCTCCCCCGATCCATTGCACTTAACGCATTTTGATGGTGACTCTCCAGTTCTCATCATCTTTTTAATTTTAATTTTCTTTTTTACACCTGAATTTACCTCTTCGAGGGAAAGTGGAATTGTTATTTTCAGGCTACTTGCCTTCCTCGAAGATCGCGATCGACCTGAATTCCCAAATATATCGCCAAAAGGACTAGATCCACCAAAAATATCTCCGAATGCACTAAAAATATCATTTACATCCATATTCCCACTAAACGAGCCACCAGAACCAAGGCCTGCATGACCAAACTGATCATATTGAGACCTCTTACCTGAATCACTTAGTACAGAATAAGCCTCTGCTGCCTCTTTAAACTTTGACTCTGCTTTTGAATCGCCAGGATTTTTATCAGGATGGTATTTCATTGCTATTTTTCTATATGCCTTTTTAATCTCTTGATCGCTAGCACTTTTAGTTACACCTAATATTTCATAGAAATCTCTCAACTTTTTTTACCTTTACTAACAATAACTTTAGCATGCCTGATAATCTTATCATGAAATTTATATCCCGATTCAAACTCTTCTAGTATAAGACCAGAGGGTTTATTAGATTTTTTTTGCATTAGAGCCTCATGCAGGTTAGGATCAAAATTTTTACCTATGGATTGAATTTGAATTACGTCTAATTCAGTTAAAACTTTTGAAAACTTTTTATAAATCAATTTATATCCTTCAATATCAGAAATAACTTTGTTCTTTTTTTCAGATTCCATCATTCTTTTCATATCATCATAAACTGACAAAAATTCACATATTGCATCTTGTCCTGAATATTTCATAAGATCAAATTTCTCATCTAATGTTCTTCTTTTGTAATTTGCATACTCTGCCTGAAGAAGATCATACTTCTTCATTAAACTAGAAATTTCAGACTTTAAGGCTTTATTTTTATCATTAAGATCTTTAACCTTGGACTTTTTTTCTACTGTTTTAGATTTTAAAGTATTTTTCTTTTTTACCATTTTATTTTGTTTTTAACCTATTTATTAAGGAGTGAAATTTAAAAAAATCAATGCTAATTATTTATAAATATTTTGAGATAACCCTTGAGCTTCCAATAAATCCCATGACAAGTCCTACAAATACATTAAATAATATATATAAAACATTAAATATTCCTAAGCTAATTAGATTACTAAAAAAATAACCAACCATTAAATCCACACTAAATAAAATAAATATTGAAATAAAAGAACCTATCAAGCCTTGAAGCATTCCTTCAATCAAGAATGGAACTTTAACAAACATCTTAGTAGCACCTAGCAATTCAAATATCCGAATTGTTTCCTTTTTAGAGTCAATTATAAGCCTAATAGTATTTGAAACTAATAGAATAGAAATTAAAACAAAAAAAGAACCAATCAAGGCAATTAATAAAATTACACTTTCAGAAATTTCCTCAATTTTTTTTATCATGTTATTTTCGTATGATACATCATCAACACCATCAAGAATTATAATTCTATTAATCATTAAATTTATCTTTTCTAGATCTCTATATCCTTCATTTATTCTAAATTTAGAACTTAAAGGCAGAGGATTTTCTCCAAGAAATGCTTCAACATCTTCATCAAAATATTTTTTAAATATAACTGACGCTCTATTTTTATCAATAAACTCCTCTTCTTTTAGACCTTCAATTAACGATATCGATTGATGGATTTCTTTAGCCTTTTTTTCATGAATATTTTCATCATAAAAAATATCAACAACAAAATTTGATTTATATTTATAACTTATAGTTTTAAAGCTTTGATATGTAAAAATAACAATATTAATAAATAAAATAGCTATTGAGATAGTTATTCCAGAAATAATTGTATGAATTTTATTTCTAAACAAGGCCTTAAAACTTTCAGATAATAAAAAAAATGGTTTTGAAATCATGGTGAAGTAATCAGCTCCCCTTTGTCCAATTCAATAAACCTTTTTTTTCTTGGCTGGATCAGAGGAAAATTATGAGTTGACATAAGTATAGAAGTCCCCATTGAAGAGGCCATTTCTAATAGATCTAAAACTTCATCAGCTACTACTGGATCTAAATTCCCAGTTGGCTCATCAGCTAAAATTAATATTGGATTCTTAATAAGGGCCCTTGCGATGGAAACTCTCTGTCTCTCTCCGCCACTAAGATTGTAAGGCATGGCATTTGCTTTATCTGACAAACTAACCTTTTCTAATATATTACTTACTCTTTCATTTATTATCTTATTTGCTTCTCCGCAAATTTTCAATGGTAATGAAACATTTTCAAATACATTTCGATCATACAATAACTTTTCATCTTGAAAAACCATACCAATTTTTCTTCTATATTTTGGAATTTTTCGAGGTGCTATTTTTGATATATTTTCTCCATCAATAAGGATTGATCCCGAATTAATTTCTAAATCTTTATAAATAGACTTAAGAACAGTAGATTTGCCAGCTCCAGTAGGCCCCATTAAGAAGACAAACTCGCCTTTTATAATTTCAAAACTTAAGTTGTAAATACCTAGCTTGCTCTTATATGTTGCAGTTACATTGTCAAAAATTATCATATTAAAATATATAGATTATAAATAGCGCATAGGATCCCACCAAGATTGATCCAACAAATCTTGGTATAATTCTAAGCATTAATAATATGCAGAAAAAAATAGAAAAAATAAAAAAAACTGTAACATTATTTCTAATTCCCAAAAGACTTGAAGTCTCTATGTTTGTAAAAATCAAAGAAAAACCTATAACGAAAATAATATTAAAAATATTAGATCCAAGTACATTCCCCACAATAATCTGAAATTCTTTTTTCCTGGCAGCAATAATTCCTGCAGCCAACTCTGGAACAGAAGTTCCAATTGCTACGGAAGATAATCCGACTATGTGACTTGGAACTTCAAAAAATTTTGCGATTCCTATTGCTCCTCTAATAAATATTTCAGATCCTACTGGCAATCCAAACAAACCGATTAAAAGAAGAAAAATAATTTTATTTAATGGGCTATCTTTCTCAATCTGGTTTAAATCCTGATTTGCGTGCTCTTTATTAAATAAAGAGTATATAAAATAAACAAAGATAAAAATAAAAATTACTCCAAACTTGAAGCTTAGAATGTGAAAAAAAACACCAACAAATAAAATAAATGATACTATTAGTAAAGTTATTACTTCAAATTTAATTTTTTTAAAAGAAACTTTAACAGATGACATTAATAATGAGAAACCAAAGACTAGGCCTATATTGGCAATATTTGAGCCCAAAACATTACCTATTAACAATCCCTGCTCTTTTTTTAGAATAGCTATTATACTAACAACAAATTCTGGCAGACTTGTCCCAACAGCAACAACACCAATACCAACTAAAACTTTAGAAATATTTAATTTTGCGGCTAATGATGTGGAAGATGAAATCAATGATTCAGCTGAAAAGTAAATAACTATCAAGCCAACAGTGAATAATAATATATGGTTATATATCATTTATTTAAATAAATATTGTTATTAATTATATATTTATAAACTTCTAAATTTAATTTCTTTTTATGTAATTTTATATTTTCTCTAATTTCAGAAGAAGAAATATCGCATTCCAAATCTATAAAATCAAAATCTACATTTTTATCTGCTTTTTCTCTATTAAAACAAATAATTTTTACTGATTTTAAAATTTTACTACTATCTTTCCAATTATCTATATTTTGCATCTGATCAGCCCCTAAAACCATAAACAAATCAGCTTTAGGATATTTTACCATTAAATAAGATATAGTATTAATAGTATAACTAAGATTATCTTTTAATAATTCAAACTTATCAACAACAAATTTCTTTCCCAAATTTTGAGCCATTAAATTAATCATTTGCAATCTATGTGATTCATTGGCAATAGGAGCATGTTTTTTCATTGGGGATCTTTTACATGGAAAAAAAATAAATCTATCGCATGATTTTTTACATCTTCTAGCAATTTCCTCATGTCCAAGATGTGGCGGATCAAAACTACCTCCGAAGAAAAACAACTTCAACTTGTAACAAACTTTATTTTTTCTGAAAGAGTTAAAGAATCTTTATTTTTCCCGATCAAAGAGTCTATTATTTCAAAATAATCAGAATTAACAAGCTTAATTTTATCTCTATAGTTTTGAGCAGCTGCAAAATTCCCTTGAAATAAATAAATATAAACTTTTACAACTTTAGCTTTGTCTGAAACATCTAGATCGTAATATTGATTTATCACATCATTGATAACCAACATAGAAGCTTCATACTTTTCAAGTTTCAAATATAGCTTTGCTTGAGAAATTAATTTTAAAGCTAAGTTAGTTCTAAGATCTTCTATCATCATTTCAATTTCTGATCTAATGTCAGCATTAGTGCTAATATTTTCATTTTCCAAATAATATTGAAGATCATCAATTACAAATTTTGTTCTAGATTGATCATATTGATAGCTCGGAATTTTTTCAAACTTTGACTTGCATAGCTTAAATATAGATTCAATAAACATTTTCTTTTTTCCATCTTCTGATTCTAGTGATGAAAAATTTGATTTTTCAAAGAAATTTACAATCACAATTAAATTATTTACAGCGTCATCATATTCCTCTAAATAATAATGACAGAGACCTAACAAGTATTTCGACTCCAACCACAAATCTGGATTATAGTTAGAGTTTATAATTTCAATTAGTTCTTCTTTAGCTGTCGAATACTTCCCACTTTCTACATTATTTTTTGCATTAATAAATTTTTCGTTAACTGTTTGAACATCACCCTCAAATAGAGAGCACCCAAAAAGAAAAAAAGAAGCTAATACTAATATTTTTTTCATAGGTTTATCACCAACTTAAGCCCTAAAAACAAAGAACTATTTTTTTCAATTTTTGAAGTTGATTTAATTCGAACACTCCCATTGGTTAATTGAGTTAAAATTAAAGCATCTGTGGCACTAACTGCATGGTTTAAAAAAAGAAGAATTCCATAGTATTCGGAAAAATTATAAAAATCTTCAGAAACATCTCTCAAATCTAAATATTTATTTTTATTATCAGAAGTTATATTTAACTCTCCTATATCTACTATTTCAAAGTTGCCGCTATCATCCCAGCCTCCAAAAAAATGATCATACTTACCTATCTCTTCATAATAATCATGGGTTTTATATACTTTAAAATCTAGTTCTTCTAACTCTTGAACACTGTTACTCTCTTTAACTATATCCAAATAAATATCATTATAAAAACTTTGGTCTGTAGTTTTATACGTTTCATCTTGATACACAAACTGTATATAATGACTCCCACTGCTTATATCATCATCAAATATATAGTTGTCACCTGTATCTATTTTGTCATAGTTATATAGCCATCGCTCAAAACTCCAATGATAATCAGCCCAATCTTCATAATTATCTTTAGCACTAACAGCCTTTCTACTAAAGTGCAATATGCCAACAGCTCCAATTATTTCTAATAAACTGTATACTGCAATCCTTTTCCAATATTTTTCACCATCAAGATAATATTGACCAAGCCCTGGTATTAATAATGATGAGCCAAATGCAATAACTGGATTCTTATAGAGTCTTGATTGTTTCCTATGAATCTGATTTAGGTTTTTTATAGATGAAGTTTCATGGGTTATTGAAAGTTTTTCGTTCAATCTATATGGAAATAAATTTTTTGATAAAAGAATTGAGATAAAAATCAAAGTTATAAAAATAATGTTTTTCATTAATTTATAAAATCAAATAATATTGAAAAATAATGTTTAGCAGATTCATCAATAGATTCAGACAAAGGCAAATGATATTCATAGCTTAATGAAGTTGGGTAACTATAAAATGAAATCATTGCCAACCTAAGTTCTATTCCTCCAGAAAATTTAATTTTATCAAATTCCATAATTGAGTTTATAGAATTAGAAACGCTTCCTTCTTGAAGAATTACACCTGCGGTCATATCTTTGACATAAAATACATTCAATAAATCAATGCTTTTATTCATAAAAATTGGAAACCTTAAGCTCCCGCCAAAGGTCTGATATATTGGCCCACTAAGCTCTGATTCATAAAAAGTATAACCTTTTAAACCTGGCATGCCACCACTAAAAAAATAGAAAAAATCATCAACCTCTGTATTGTTTATCCAACCAAACTTAATCTTTGGAGAAAGAACAAGCTTTCTTATAAACTTTGAAATATTCAATGTTTTATCTAATCGGAAATGGCCAAGCATATCAAGTTCAACTCTGAATGTATGATTTGGCTTTAGATCTGCGCCAAAAGTTCCGTATTCTTCATTTACCGAAAAACCATCCATAAAATAGTTCCATTCATGAGATATAATTGAAGAAATTTCATATCCAGCAGATGGAATCATATTCATCCTATAAGTTGGTGCAATTGCATTTTGAAAATATTCAAAGGAAATTTTATGCCCCTGATAATAATCAAAGGAAATATCACCTCTAATGAACTTTCTATCAATTTCATTATTCCACTCTACTTCTTGGTACTCGCTAAAAGCTACCGTTTCCCTGTATCTGTTAAAACTATAAAACAGCTTAAAACGATGATTCATCAATGGAAACCTTATTCCTATATCTGAAGAAAATAAATCGAAATAGTAATCATAATCACTAAATCTATTATTAACTACTAAATTGTCACTATTCCTAATAGGACTATACTCTCCAATTGAGTTTAGCCTCCCGATCCAATATAAATTAGAAAAAAAAGTGATAAAATTTTTACTATATTCTGCCAGAAATACCAAGTCATATTCTGCTTTGCCTTTCATTAAACTACCATTTCTAATATTCATAGCCAATGTACCAAACAAACTAATTTTGTTTAAAATCTCACTTGAATAAAAATATAGTCCAGGCTTAAATATTTTATTATCAAAATAAATTCTAGGCATAAAAAATAGTTTAGACATTTTGTTTTGATCGTACGGTTTTTTAAATTGATAATTATTTTCACTTAAAGCTACAAAATCAGTTTTATAATTATTTTTTTCTTCATTTGGGATTGTAATGTTATCATTTACACTTAAATCTATTACTGCAATGTTAAAACTACCATCTGAGTAAAGGCTATAAAGGATCTTGTTCCCTTTTGAGATTGATGGCATGAAGGCTCCTCCCCATGTACATGTAAGAGGCTTGGACTTGTTTTCATTTTTCATAAATAGGTTATGTATACCATTTTCCTTATCTGATGAAAATATTATACCTTCTTTATCTTCATCAAAAACTATATCTCTAGATTCAAAAGAATTGCCTCTATCATACAAATCAAGTATATCACTATTAGCACATTTTTGATTTAGCTTAAAATCATAACAATCAAACTGTCTGCCATGTCCATTATTTTTATCAAAAATAAGTTTATCATCTTTCCAATCAAGGGATAAAATAAAAGTTCCATCATTAAAGTCAGTTTTTTTTACAAAATTTATACTATCTAAATCAGATACAAAAATATTTGAGGTTCCATCATGTATGCCAATCGCAGCTATTAAGTTTAATGATTCATTAAAGGATGGGTATGAAAGCCTTGCATCAAATGTCAACCTTGTCTCATCATCACTTGCTAATTCATACTTATATAAATCATAAAATTTTGAACCATAGATATTTGGCTTGCTACGCTTACAAAAAACAAATACTGAATCATTGATAACAGCTGGCTTTGTTTTGACTCCAGGAATAATTTTTTTAGAAGTTGAATCTGAAAAGTTATATATATATAAATCAGTTTGGCTGAAATAATCTTTATCTTTATTTGATAAATAGAGGAATTTATCCTCTGATTTAAGCCAAACTGGATGTATATTAGTTGTACCTTCATTTACAATAATCTCACCTTCAAAAATATGCTCTTTAATTTTATTATGTTTCGTTTTATACTGCTTTGAAATTTGTTCTTTCCAATGAGCGTACATCTGATCTAATGTTTGTCCAGTTGATTTTAATATTGCATCATTTAGACTAAAAGATAATTTATTTTTAAGATTATTACATATTTTTTGTAAAGTTTCTTCACCATATTTGTCAACTATAAAGCTAACAAAATAAAATCCATGATTATATACGCATTCATTGCCAATACCCATCTTTCCAAAAGTGCTCATTTCGGAGATAGTAAAAAGGCTGTTATTATAGATCTTGTCCCTAATGATCATATCTCTTGTTGAATCCCAATAATCATAGTTAGCATCACTATACATATATTGAGCAACACCTTCAGCAAACCAAGGTGGCATTGAGACATTTGGCAGAGGAAAAGATATAATACTATTTGGATAACCAGTTAAAACATCTTTTCTTTTTTCATCCTCATATGAGATTGATTGTATAAAAGTAAAAGGGAATCTCCTTGAATATTTCATTGAAGCTCCAATTGAAACTATATGAGCAAATTCATGAGTAATTACATTATTCAACCATCTATGGCTGCCCCTTAGCTCAAAATTTAATGGAAGAGCAGAAATTTCAATCTTATTATCAAAGTAGTAAGCAGCCCCATTGGCTATATCATCTGTATCTTTAACAATAATTGATGTCTTACTATTTGGGTGGAATTGATATAAATCAGTAATTGGCTTATAAATTTTTTCTGCTATTTCAGCTGCTTCATTTGCACTTCTTTCAGTCCCTTTATGAAAATAAAATACAAAATGTTCTGTCTCAAAGGTCTCCCAATTAAGCTCAGGATGATTATGCCACATCTGGGAAACCAAAAATGAAAAAAAACAACCTATTAATAAATTTTTAACTATTTTATCCATAACATTTTAACTAATTCAGATTCTTCATTTCCTTGATATTTCAATTCAATAAAATAAAGTCCTGATTGAAAATCAAAGATTTTGCTATCAATTGCAAATTCATTATAATCATTAATATTCAAGTTTTTAATCTTATAGCTATATATGTTTGCACCCAAAGAATTATAAATATTTAAGATAGTATTTTCTGAGTTTGAGGAGTAAAATCTTAGCTTAGTAAAACTTTCTTTTACTGGATTCGGATAATTATATGCTTTAGGCTTGAAAACTAAACTATGCCCATTATCTCTATTAATAGGTTCAACTAAAGATATTGGGTAATGAGAGTAGGTGCCATACTTGGTTACCCAAAATGTTTTTTTAAGGTTTTGTGGGAAAATATAAAATCTATTTCCAGCTACTACAGCAAGACTATCTTGCTTCCATGATTTAACTAAAATCAAATCATCTTGAGAAGATTTTACTGG
>MDTB01087400.1_pt1 | contig 17649 bp, 13 predicted proteins | sample 811161 | NCBI WGS metagenome assembly MDTB01 (sample SAMN05326650, study PRJNA326480) | marine metagenome | isolation source: seawater | place: Mediterranean Sea | collected 2009
CTTCTGCCATTCAATGGATTAATAAACTTTATTGGGCTTTATTTGATTAGAAAATAATGTCAATTTGTCATATTTATTGATTGGTATTTTTTTTGCAATGTTTTAATTAAAAATTATTATGTCTAAAGGAAAAATTAATGTTTCTGTTGAGAATATATTTCCACTAATAAAAAAGTTTTTATATAGTGATCAAGAAATTTTTCTAAGAGAACTTATTTCAAATGCTACAGATGCTTTGACAAAAATTCAACATTTATCTAGCATAGGAGAAGTTAAAGGAGAAATTGGTGATCTTGGAGTCGAAGTCAAAATTGACAAAAAGAAAAAAACTCTTCATATTACTGATAATGGAGTTGGTATGACCTCTAATGAAGTAAAAAAATATATTAACGATGTTGCTTTTTCAGGAGCAGAAGAATTTCTAGAGAAATATAAAGAAACTTCAAATGATACTGGAATTATTGGTCATTTTGGTCTAGGTTTCTATTCTTCATTTATGGTTGCGGATAAAGTTGAAATAATTACTAAGTCCTTTAAAGATGAATCCGCAGCACATTGGATATGTGACGGCTCACCTGAATATATCTTAAAAAAGAGTGACAAGAAAATCAGAGGTACTGAAGTAATACTTCATATTTCTAAAGATTCAAAAGATTATCTTGAGGAAAGTAAGATTACAGAACTACTTAAAAAGTACAATAAGTTTATGCCTCATCCTATAAAATTCGGAACTAAGGAGGAGACTATTCCTGGAAAGGATAAAGAAAAAGATGAAAAGATAACTGTTGATAATATTGTAAACAACCCAAATCCAGCATGGACAAGACCTCCATCTGAATTAAAAGATGAAGACTATAAACAATTTTACAGAGAATTATATCCATATCAATTTGAAGAACCATTATTTCATATTCATCTTAATGTTGATTATCCATTCAATCTAACAGGGATATTATATTTTCCAAAAATATCGAATGACCTTAATCTTCAAAAAGATAGAATTCAACTTTACCAAAATCAAGTATTTGTAACTGATAACGTTGAAGGCATTGTTCCAGAATTTTTGGGGTTATTAAAAGGAGTTATTGACTCTCCTGATATTCCTTTAAATGTTTCAAGAAGTTATCTTCAATCTGATACTTCAGTGAAGAAAATTACCAACTATATTACAAGAAAAGTTGCTGATAAACTGAGTTCAATCTTTAAAAACGAAAGAGAAAATCTTGAAAGTAAGTGGAATGATATCAAAGTTGTTATCGAATATGGTATGCTTACAGAGGATAAGTTTTATGATAAAGCAGAATCATTTAATTTATATCCTACTGTAGACGAGAAGTATTATACATATCAAGAACTTGAGGGCAAGATAAAGGATTTACAAACCGATAAGGATGAAAACTTAATAGTACTATATGCTCAAAATAAAGATGAACAATATACTTACATTGAGTCGGCCAAAGAGAAAGGTTATGAAGTTTTATTATTAGATTCACCTATCATACCACATTTAATTCAAAAACTTGAATCTAAAAAAGAAAAGATAAAGTTTTCAAGAGTTGATTCTGATACTTTAGAAAATTTAATTAAAAAAGATGATCAAGTTATCTCTAAATTGTCAGATGAGGAGAAAGATAAGTTAAAACCTATGATTGAAAGTGCAGTCTCTGATGATAAATATACTGTTCAACTAGAGCCTCTAGACAGTAATTCATTGCCATTTATGCTTGCTCAACCAGAGTTTATGAGGAGAATGAAGGAGATGCAACAGACAGGTGGTGGAGGAATGGGAAATATGCCAGATATGTTCTCTTTAATAGTGAATACTAACCATGAATTAGTTAGTAAAATACTAAACACAAGAACAGAGAAAAAAAGAAACAGTCTAATAAAACAGTCTGTAGATATTGCTAAACTTTCTCAAAATACTCTAACTGGAAAGGAACTCACAGAATTTATAAATAGAAGTATAGATTTAATTAAATAGGTAATTAAGAACTGCGGCTAATCTAATACCACCATTTAATAGTTGATCTTTCACTAACCCAAAATTTTGGTATTGGTACTCATAACCTAGGTTTTCATTAATTGAAATATCCATGTAAATTTTTTTTGTATGATAATGAATTTCTTTTAACCATTTTAACAAATCATCTCTAACAAATACTTTATTGAGTTGTTTTGGGTTTGGAAGATTTTTGGCTAACTCGCTGTAACTCATGTTATGACTATTTATCATATCAGAGTCCCAAATTCTGTGAAGATTGGTATTTCTACCAAACCACTTAAGAGATATCCTATTTCCCCCTCTATCATCATATCTTCCAATATGCATAGGCTGATGCATATCACCAATAAAATGTATTAGAAGTTTTAAATAAAAGGCTTTTTCACTTTTAGAGGATTGAACATCCTGAATTACATCAATTGATTTATTAATTGCATAAATAATATCCCCTTTGGGAGATTTTACTACATCGGGATAGCTTTCATCAAAGTCCATGTTTACAAAATGCCAATTGTAAAATTCATCGAACCTACTATCAGATTTAATATCATCAGCATAAGTAGATACACTAACTATAGTTTCACCATCAAGTAAATAATTTATTTTTTCTTTAGTTTTTTTTGTAATATGTGAAGATGCTACCTCAGCAATTACTCTGTGCCCAGTTGAGCCCCAGTCATTGATGGATAACGCAACAATTATAAGATATAAGGTAATTTTCATAAACTAAAACAAATCTAGGATAAAATATAAAACTCTATTATGTTTTACTAAGTTTAGTTATAAAATATTATTTTTATTATTAAAACTAATTGAAAAAAAGGTCTTTATTTTTTTTAATACTTCTGAGCTCCGGTTTATTATACTCTCAAGAATTACTTGTAAAATATACTAAGGATAAAATTATAATAGATGGGTCTCCAGATGATAACGCATGGAAAATATCTGAAACTGCGTCAGAGTTCTGGCAATATAGACCAACTGATTCTATAAAAGCATTAAAACAAACAGAATTTAAAGCATTATTTGATAATGAGAATTTATATTTTTTATTAAAAGCTTACACTAAAGAGAAAAAGTTTACTGTGTATAATTTAGAAAGAGATTTTGAAACAAAAAGTGCAGATTATGTACAATTGATCTTTGATACTTTTAACGATGCATCAAACGCCTTTAAGTTTCAAACTAATCATTTAGGATTAAAAGGAGATATGTTATTATCCACAACCAGTACTTTAGGGGGCAGGGGAATGAATCCAAATTGGGATGCAATATGGGAGGTTGAATCTAAACTATTTGATGATTCATATATAGCTGAAATTAAAATACCTTTTAATCAATTATATTTCTTAAAGGGAGCAAAAAGTTGGAGATTTAACATATACAGGAGTGATACTCAATCCCTAGAACACTCAACTTGGTCAAAGACTCCTCAGGAACAGAGAATCGGAGATCTTGCGTTTATGGGTAAAATTAATTTTGAAAGACCTTTAGGAGAATCCCAAAAACCTTTTTCTTTTATTCCCTATTTAAATGGATCAGTAGGTAAAGATTTTATGGAGAATAATAATATAAATAATTTTGATTACGGAATTGATTTAAAAATCCCAATTGGAAACTCGTTAAATGTAGATTTAACTGTAAACCCAGATTTTTCTCAAGTTGAAGTTGATGATCAATTGGTTAACATAACAAGGTATGAGTTAAGATTACCAGAAAAAAGACAATTTTTCACACAGAACTCTGATCTCTTTACAGATTTTGGACAACAGAGAGATGCAGAACCTTTCTTCTCAAGAAGGATTGGAATTTCTAGAGATCTAGTAGGAAACACAATTGAAAATAAGATAATAAGTGGTTTAAAAATTAGTGGAAAAATAAATGATAACCTAAGAATTGGTCTTTTAAGTGTCTTAACGGAAGAAAATATAAATAAAGGTATAGCTCAGAATAGCAGTTCGGTATTTACGTTGAGAAAAAAAGTATTTACTAGATCAAATTATTCATTTTTCTTTATAAACAGGCAGAATACTAAAAATTATAATTTTAAAGAAAATGAGAGATTTAACAGGGTTATTGGATTTGAATATAATCTTGCATCAAAAGATGGCAAATGGAAAGGAAAATCGTTTTTTCATAAGTCATTTAGGCCAAAAGAAAATAACAATAGTAATTCGTTTGGTTTAACTCTTTCAAAAAATTCACGAAAGCATTATTTAAGCTTTGGAAGTTCATATGTTGGTGATGATTTTCGATCGGACCTTGGATACTACAGAAGGTATGGATTTATTAAATTGACACCATTTTATCAGTACAGGATTTATCCAAAAAGTAATAAAAAAATACTCAACTATGAATTTCAAAATTACACTGCTTTAGTATATAGACCAAATAAAAATCAAACCTTTGAAGGTAGGTGGTTTATTTCTTCCTTTAAGGTTATATATAGAGATGTAAGTGAAATTGAAATAAAACAAAATATAAGAAAGGATTATTTGTACGATGATTTTGATCCAACAAGGACTGAAGGTGCAATCCCTCTTTCAGCTGACAGATTTTACTCATATACAGATTATGAAATATCTTATTCTTCACCTGATAGAAATTTATTCAAGTTTAAGTCTGGAATACAAATAGGCGATTTTTTTAGTGGTTCTAAGTTTTCAATCAATAATGAGTTTAAATATAGAATTCAACCATATTTTAATGCTAGCGTAAAAATTAATTTTGATTCTATAAAACTACCTAAACCACACACAAGTAAAGATATTTGGTTAATTAGTCCAAAATTTCAATTTACTCCAAATAAAAAAATATCTTGGACTACTTATGTTCAATATTCCAATCAATACGAAAATCTTGGTATAAATTCTAGATTAAAGTGGAGATTTGCTCCATTATCTGACTTATATTTAGTCTATAATGATAACTATTTTTACACAAACAGTTTTGAACCTCAATTTAGATCAATAAATCTTAAACTAACTTACTGGATAAATATTTAAAATGAAAAAAAAATTTCTTATTATAATTATTTCAACTATGATTAGCTGTGGCACAAATGAAAACAACATGACTATTTCAGGAAATATTGATGGATTAATGAAAGGATCACTATATCTTCAGTATGAAAAAGATTCTACCATAGTAAATTTAGATTCAATTTACTTAAAAGGAAAAGGTGATTATAAACTTGAAACAAATATCACAGAACCTGACCTTTATTATCTGTATTTGGATAAAAAAGATGGAGACACTCTAAATGATATTATCATGTTTTTTGGAGAAAAAGGTGAAATAGAAATTAATAGTAGACTTTCTACTTTTGAATCAAGTTATGAAATTTCAGGTTCAAAGAATAGTGATCTTCTGATTGAATATAACTCAATAATGAGACAATACAATTTTCAAAATCTTGATTTACTTGAAATATTTTACAAAGCACAAATTAATAGTAATCAGAAAAGAATTGACTCAGTTAACATTGAATTAGAAAATTTAATTAGAAAAAAATATTTATACTCTTTAAACTTCTCAATAACAAATGCAGAGAATGAAGTATCGCCTTATATTGCAGTAAGTCAAATTCCAGATGCTAATATAAATTTACTTAGAAAACTCTACGACACTCTTCCAAACAAAATTAAAAATTCTAAGTACGGAAAAATTCTAAAAAAAATTATAATTGATTAACCACTATACTCAACAAAGTTTCTAGGTGTTTCGTATAGAGTTATTTTTAGCCTATAACTTTCATCAAAATGACTGATTAGTCTATTGTAAATTAGAATAGCAATATTTTCAGCAGAAGGATTAATTGTTTTGAAATCGTCAATGTCTAGATTCAAATTTTTATGGTCTAAATATTCCTCAACCTCATCTTTGATTATGTTTTTAAGTTTTCCTAAATCATAAACATATCCTGTTTCTTTGTCAATTTCTCCAGTTAAGCTGACAATTAATTCATAGTTATGGCCATGATAATTCTCATTAGCACATTTTCCAAAAACTTTTTTGTTTTTTTCATCAGACCAATCAGATCTAAATAATTTATGAGCTGCATTAAAATGCGCTTTTCTACTAACAGTTACTTTCATTTTTTTAAATAATTATAAAAATACTCAAAAGCTATTTTAAACCAAACTGTATAATTATCTCCATTAATTTTTATGTCTTCATTTAGTAAACCCATATCTATCCATTTAAAATCATCAGCCTCATCTTTGTTAATTACTGGGTCTTCATTATAAACTCCATAGAAGACATGGTCAAATTCATGTTCAGTTAAATTATTGTCAAGTTCAGCCTTATATATAAAGTCATGAACTTTTCTTAGACTTGTTTCAATACCCATTTCTTCAATAAGCCTCCTATTTGCTGCATCTGATGTATCCTCACCTTCACGTGGATGACTACAACATGTATTTGTCCATAGTCCACCTGAATGATATTTTGAAGAAGCTCTTTTTTGAAGTAAAAGCTCGTATTTACTATTAAATATAAAAATTGAAAAGGCCCTATGAAGTAGTCCTTTCTCATGAGCTTCAAGTTTTGGCATTAATCCAACCTGATTATCATTTTCATCAACAAGTATTACATTTTCTTTAGACATTGAGTTAAATTAATAATTTAGCTCTTCTTCCTCTTTATTAATTAATAAGCTATTATACTCATCTTTTGGGCCAACAATGATGTCATTGTATTTTCTCATACCAGTACCAGCTGGAATTTTGTGACCTACAATTACATTCTCTTTTAAACCTTCTAGCGAATCATTCTTTCCATTAACTGCAGCCTCGTTTAATACTTTAGTTGTTTCTTGGAAAGATGCTGCTGAAATAAATGATTTAGTTTGAAGTGCAGCTCTAGTAATACCTTGAAGTTGGGTAGAAGCGGTTGCAGGTTTTGCATCTCTTGCATCAACTAGTTTTTTGTCATTCCTCTTTAAAATTGAGTTCTCATCCCTTAAGTGCCTTGCAGAAACAATTTGTCCAACTTTAAGATTTTCACTTTCACCAGCATCCTCAACAACTTTCATACCGTATAATTTATCATTTTGAGTAATAAACTCATCTCTATATATAATTTGATCTTCAAGGAATAAAGTATCTCCAGTATCAATAATCTTGACCTTTCTCATCATTTGCCTAACTACAACCTCAAAATGCTTGTCATTAATTTTTACACCTTGTAGCCTGTAAACCTCTTGTACTTCGTTGACAAGATACTGCTGAACAGCTGAAGGGCCTTTGATATTTAGTATATCGTTAGGTGTAATTGATCCGTCTGACAGGGGCATTCCTGCCTTAATAAAGTCGTTTTCTTGAACAAGAATTTGATTTGATAGTTTTACTAAATATTTTTTTACATCACCAAATTTAGATTCAACGATAATCTCTCTATTACCTCTTTTAATTTTTCCAAAAGATATAACTCCATCTATTTCAGAAACAACAGCTGGATTTGATGGATTCCTTGCTTCAAATAACTCAGTTACTCTTGGTAATCCTCCAGTGATATCTCCTGATTTAGCTGATTTTCTTGGAATTTTTACTAAAATTTTACCCTTTTCAATTGATTCATCTTCATCAACCATAATATGAGCACCAACAGGTAAATTATAAGATCTAAGTGTTACCCCTTTTTTATCTTGGATAAGAAGTGTCGGAATAAGTTTTTTATCTCTTGAATCGATAATAACTTTCTCTTTGAATCCAGTTTGTTCGTCAATCTCAACTTGATAAGTTTTACCAACTTCAATATTTTCATAAACAATTTTACCTGAAAATTCAGAAACAATTACACCATTAAATGGATCCCATTGACATACTACATCTCCTTTAGATAATTTTTGTCCATTTTTTATATTTAGATATGAACCATAGGGTATATTATTCGTACTTAAAACATTCTTTGTTTTAGAATCTAAAATTTTAATTTCAGAGGTTCTCGATATCACAATATTAGAATTTTTGCCTTCATTATCTTTAGTCTTAACAACTTTTAGATCTTCAATTTCAGCAAAGCCGTCAAATTTTGATATTAAAGAGTTCTCTTCAGAGATATTTCCAGCAACACCACCAACGTGGAATGTTCTAAGTGTTAATTGAGTTCCTGGCTCACCAATAGACTGAGCAGCAACAACACCGACAGCTTCTCCAATTTGAATGGACTTGCCAGTTGCAAGATTTCTACCGTAACAACTAGCACAGATTCCCTTTTTAGTCTCACATGTTAATGCAGACCTAACTTCAACAGAAGTAATAAGAGTACCTTCAATTCTTGCAACTGTATCTTCTTCGATTAAATTACCACCTTCAATTATTACCTCATTAGTTGATGGATCAATTATATCATTTAGTGCAACTCTTCCTAAAATTCTTTCACCTAAAGTTTCAACAACCTCCTCATTCTTTTTGAGTGCAGTCACCTCAATTCCTCTAAGGGTTCCACAGTCAAACTCATTAACAACTACATCTTGTGAAACATCATGTAATCTACGAGTTAAATACCCTGCATCAGCCGTTTTCAATGCAGTATCTGCAAGACCTTTCCTAGCACCGTGAGTTGAAATGAAGTATTCTAAAATAGAAAGACCTTCTTTAAAGTTAGACAGTATTGGATTTTCAATAATCTCACCACCACCAACATTAGATTTTTTTGGCTTAGCCATTAATCCTCTCATTCCCGTAAGCTGCCTAATTTGCTCTTTAGAACCCCTTGCTCCAGAATCAAGCATCATGTATACTGAATTAAACCCTTGCTGATCCTCACTAATTTGTTTCATTGCAAGCTCAGTTAATGTAGCATTAGCAGATGTCCAAACATCAATAACCTGGTTATATCTTTCGTTATTTGTAATAAGACCCATATTGTAGTTACCGATAATACCGTCAACCTGATTATTTGCATCGTTAATAAGATGTTGTTTTTGATCAGGTATTATAATATCACCTAAGCTAAAAGACAATCCACCTTTAAATGCAAATGTATAACCTAGATCTTTTATTCTATCAAGGAATTCTGCAGTCTCGGGAACTGATGTAGCGTGGAGAATTTGACCAATAATTTCTCTAAGATTTTTCTTTGTAAGAACTTCATTAAAAAATCCTGCTTTTTCTGGAACTACTTCGTTAAAGAATATTCTTCCTGGAGTAGTTTCTATAATTTCATGTAAATTATCAGATTCGGATGTTTTTATCTTACATTTGATTATGGCATTTAAGTCTACAATTTTTTCATTATACGCCATATTGACCTCTTCAGGAGAATAGAAAGTCAATCCTTCACCCTTAAGTTCAAGTGAATCAGAAGATTCTCTTGATTTTGTCATATAATAAAGACCTAAAACCATATCTTGAGAAGGAACTGTAATTGGAGAACCATTAGCTGGGTTCAATATATTATGGGAACCAAGCATCAATAGTTGTGCCTCTAAAATAGCCTCCGGACCTAATGGTAGGTGAACTGCCATTTGATCTCCATCAAAGTCAGCATTAAATGCAGTACATGTTAATGGATGAAGCTGAATAGCTTTTCCTTCAATAAGCTTTGGCTGAAACGCTTGTATTCCAAGTCTATGTAATGTAGGAGCTCTATTAAGTAATACAGGGTGCCCTTTCAGGACATTCTCTAATATGTCCCATACAACTGGCTCTCTTCTGTCAATGATTTTTTTTGCAGATTTAACTGTTTTGACAATTCCCCTTTCAATAAGCTTTCTAATTATAAACGGCTTATATAACTCCGCCGCCATATCTTTTGGTAATCCACATTCATATAATTTCAGTTCTGGGCCTACAACAATTACTGATCTAGCAGAGTAGTCTACTCTTTTTCCTAGAAGATTTTGCCTGAAACGCCCTTGTTTACCTTTTAGAGAATCAGATAATGATTTTAAAGGTCTATTAGATTCTGTTTTAACTGCTGAAGATTTCCTAGTATTATCAAATAAAGAATCAACAGACTCTTGAAGCATTCTTTTTTCATTTCTCAAGATTACCTCAGGAGCTTTAATTTCAACCAGTCTTTTTAACCTATTGTTTCTTATAATTACTCTTCTGTATAAATCATTAAGATCAGAGGTAGCAAACCTTCCACCATCTAAAGGCACAAGTGGTCTCAATTCAGGTGGAATAACAGGAATTACTTTAACAACCATCCACTCTGGTAGGTTTTCCTTTCTCTCATTTCCCTCTCTAAATGATTCAACAACCTGAAGTCTTTTTAAAGCCTCTGTTTTTCTTTGTTTTGAAGTCTCATTATTTGCTTTATGCCTTAATTCATAAGAAAGTTCTTCTAAATCAATCCTTGATAACAAATCAATCAAACATTCTGCACCCATTTTTGCAATGAACTTTCTATCATCAGAATCATCTAAAAATTGATTGTCAGCAGGAAGTGACTCCATTATTGTTAAATATTCTTCCTCTGTTAAAAAATCCATTTTGTTTACAGTTTCTCCCTCAGCATTTTTTGCCTCACCAGGTTGAATTACAACATATCTTTCGTAATAAATAATCATGTCTAATTTTTTGGAAGGCAAACCAAGGAGGTATCCAATTTTGTTGGGTAAAGATTTGAAATACCATATATGAGCAACTGGAACAACAAGATTAATATGACCAACCCTATCTCTTCTTACTTTTTTTTCTGTAACCTCAACACCACATCTATCACAAACAATACCCTTGTATCTAATTCTTTTATACTTTCCACATGCACACTCATAGTCTTTAACAGGACCAAAGATTCTTTCACAGAACAACCCATCTCTCTCTGGTTTATGTGTTCTGTAATTTATAGTTTCAGGCTTCAAAACCTCTCCTCTAGAGTTGCCAAGGATAACCTCAGGGGATGATAAACCGATTGAAATCGTATTAAACTTCTTTTGTGTTAATAATTCATTATTTTTTGCCATGTTTTCTTTTATAATTTATTTTTCTTCTAATCTAATATCTAAACCAAGACCTTTTAATTCATGCATTAGTACATTAAATGATTCTGGTAGTCCAGCTTCAGGCAGGTTTTCACCTTTTACAATTGATTCATAAGCTTTTGCTCTACCAATTACATCATCTGACTTAATAGTTAAAATTTCTTGAAGTGCACTGGATGCTCCGTAAGCTTCTAGAGCCCATACTTCCATTTCTCCAAATCTTTGTCCACCAAACTGAGCTTTACCTCCCAAAGGTTGCTGAGTAATTAAACTGTATGGACCAATTGATCTTGAGTGCATTTTATCGTCTACCATGTGCCCAAGTTTTAACATATATATAATTCCCACTGTTGCAGCTTGATCAAATTTTTCTCCAGTACCTCCATCATAAAGGTATGTGTGACCAAATCTAGGGACACCTGCTTCATCAGTGAGTTGATTAATTTCATCGAGAGTAGCTCCATCAAAAATTGGTGTTGAAAATTTTCTCCCAAGTTGCTTACCTGCCCAACCCAGAACAGTTTCATAAATTTGACCAATATTCATCCTTGAGGGAACACCCAGAGGATTTAAAACAATATCTACAGGAGTTCCATCTTTTAAAAACGGCATATCTTCTTGTCTAACAATTCTTGCAACTATACCTTTGTTACCATGCCTTCCAGCCATCTTATCTCCTACTTTTAGTTTTCTCTTTTTTGCTATGTATACTTTTGCAAGCTTTTTAATTCCAGCAGGTAATTCATCTCCAACACTAATTGTAAATTTTTCCCTTCTAAGAGAACCTTGAATATCATTTTCTTGAATCCTGTAATTGTGAAGAAGAGTTGAAATAGTGGCATTTAAATCATCAGATATAGTCCAGACACCCTTTGTAAGATGGGTATAGTCATCAACATTAGACAACATCTTATTTGAAAATTTTTTTCCCTTAACAAGGATTTCATCACCAAGGTCATTAAATACACCTTGACATGTTTTACCATTAACAACTGAAGAAAGTTTGTCAACAAGTTTAATCCGAAGATCTTCAAGAATATTCTCATATTTAGTCTCTAAAAGCTCTAGATCAACTTTATCCTGTGATCTTCTTCTTTTATCTTTAAATGATCTTACAAATAACTTCTTATCTATGACTATACCATTTAAGGATGGAGGGGCTTTCAATGAAGCATCTTTTACGTCTCCTGCTTTGTCACCAAATATAGCTCTAAGTAATTTTTCTTCTGGTGTTGGATCAGATTCACCTTTTGGAGTTATTTTACCAATAAGGATATCACCTGGAGTTACATCAGCTCCTACTCTAATCATTCCATTTTCATCAAGCTCTTTTGTAGCCTCTTCGCTGACATTAGGTATGTCATCAGTAAGTTCCTCAGTACCCAATTTAGTATCTCTAACGTCAAGAGAGTATTCATCAATGTGTATGGATGTAAATATATCTTCACGAACAACTTTTTCAGAAATAACAATCGCATCTTCAAAATTATAGCCCTTCCATGGCATAAATGCAACTTTTAAATTTCTTCCAAGAGCTAATTCCCCATTCTGGGTTGCATACCCCTCACAAAGAACTTGACCTTTGATTACTTGATCACCCTTGTTTACTATTGGCTTTAAATTAATACATGAGCCTTGATTTGTTTTTTGAAATTTAATAAGATCATAAACCTTTGTATCATCATCAAAACTTAATAATTTTTCGTCATTTGAAAGTTTGTATTTAATTATAATTTTATTAGCATCTACGTAATCTACTACGCCATCTCTCTCAGCATTAATTAAAACTCTTGAGTCTGAGGCTACAGATTTCTCAAGTCCTGTTCCAACTATTGGAGATTCAGGCTTTAAAAGAGGTACTGCTTGACGCATCATATTTGATCCCATTAAAGCACGGTTAGCATCATCATGTTCTAAGAAAGGAATTAATGAGGCTGATATTGATGCAATTTGGTTTGGCGCAACATCGGTATAGTTTATGTTATCAGGAGTTACAACAGGAAAGTCTGCTTGATCTCTTGCAATAACTTTTTCAGCTTTTATTTTACCGGAATTATCATAGTCAATATTCGCTTGCGCAATCAACTTGTTCTCTTCCTCCTCAGCAGACAAATAAACTATATTTTTTAGATCAACCTTACCATTTTTTACTTGTCTGTATGGAGTCTCAATAAATCCAAGATTATTGACTCTTGCATATACAGATAAAGAAGAAATTAGACCAATATTTGGACCCTCAGGAGTTTCAATAGGACACAGTCTTCCATAATGAGTGTAATGAACATCTCTTACTTCAAATCCTGCTCTTTCACGTGACAATCCACCAGGTCCAAGCGCAGAAAGTCTTCTTTTGTGAGTAATTTCTGCAAGTGGATTTGTTTGATCCATGAACTGAGAAAGTTGATTTGTTCCAAAAAAAGTATTAATTACAGAGGATAAAGTTTTGGCATTTATCAAATCAATTGGGGTAAAAACTTCATTATCCCTAACGTTCATTCTTTCCCTTATTGTTCTTGCCATTCTTGCAAGTCCAACACCAAATTGTGATGAAAGTTGTTCGCCAACTGTTCTAACTCTTCTGTTAGATAAGTGATCAATATCATCAATTTCTGCCTTAGAATTTATCAATTCGATTAGGTATTTAATTATAGTTGTAATGTCAAGTCTTGTTAAAGTCCTTTCTTCCATATCAACATCTAGATTTAGCTTTTTATTCATTCTATATCTTCCAACTTCTCCCAAATTATACCTTTGGTCTGAGAAAAATAATTTATCAATAATACCTCTAGCAGTCTCCTCATCTGGTGGCTCAGCATTTCTTAGTTGCCTGTATATATATTCTACTGCCTCTTTTTCAGTATTAGTTTGATCCTTTTGAAGAGTGTTATATATAATTGCATAATCTGAGTTTTGAGCATCCTCTTTGTGAATTAATATAGTTTTAACGTCAGCATCAAGTATTTGATCAATATGATCTTTCTCAATGACAGTGTCTCTATCAATTATAATTTCGTTTCTTTCAATAGATATTACCTCTCCTGTATCCTCGTCAACGAAATCTTCATGCCAAGTTCTTAAGACTCTTGCAGCTAGTTTTCGATTAATTGCTTTTTTTAAACCTAACTTTGTAACTTTAATTTCTTCAGCTAGATCAAAAATTTCTAATATTTCTTTGTCACCTTGATATCCAATAGCTCTAAAAAGTGTAGTAACAGGTAATTTTTTCTTTCTATCAATATATGCATACATAACACTGTTAATGTCAGTTGCAAATTCAATCCAAGATCCTTTAAACGGAATTACTCTTGCAGAATATAATTTAGTTCCATTTGCATGAAAAGATTGTCCAAAAAATACACCAGGTGATCTATGTAATTGAGAAACTACAACTCTTTCAGCACCGTTTATTATGAAAGTTCCACTTGGGGTCATATAAGGAATTGATCCTAAAAAAACGTCTTGAACTATTGTCTCAAAATCTTCATGTTCATCATCTGTACAATAAAGTTTTAGCCTTGCTTTTAATGGAACAGAATAACTTAAACCTCTTTGGATGCATTCATGCATAGAATATCTTGGTGGATCAATAAAATAGTCTAAAAACTCAAGCACGAACTGATTTCTTGCATCAGTAATTGGAAAGTTTTCTTTGAATGTATTAAATAAACCTTCTTCTACTCTTTCATCAGATTTGGTCTCCAGTTGGAAGAAATCTTGAAATGATTTTATCTGAATATCTAAAAAATCAGTTTCAACATTTGCAGTTTTTGTATTAGAAAAATTTGTTCTCAATTTATTATTAGTCATATTTTAGAGTTTTATTCAAACAAGCTTAGGCCTTTAGATATAAATTCTAAAAGCCTAAAAATGAAGTTATTTTAACTTATTTAAGTTCAACCTCAGCTCCAGCTTCTTCAAGTGATTTTTTTAGTCCCTCAGCATCATCTTTAGATACTGCTTCCTTAATTGAACTAGGAGTGTTATCAACTAAATCTTTGGCTTCTTTAAGCCCTAATCCAGTTAACTCCTTAACCAATTTAACTACTGCAAGCTTCGAACCACCTGCTGATTTTAAAACAACATCAAATTCTGATTTTGCTTCAGCTGCGTCATCTCCGCCAGCACTAGGACCTGCTGATACTGCTACTGCTGCTGCTGCTGCAGGTTCAATACCATATTCATCTTTAAGAATATCAGCTAATTCGTTAACTTCTTTTACTGTTAAACCAACTAACTGCTCTGCGACTTTTTTTAGATCTGCCATTATTAGAGTTTTAATTATTAATTATTGTTATCATTACACTTAACTTTTATTCAGATTCATCATTTGATTCATCCTCAGAGGTTAGTTCCCCTGGTTTTTTTATTTCATCATCAGCATTTTTTAATTCTGCAGCTGGCTCCTCAACCTCTACTTCTTCATAAGTTTTCTCTGTTAAAGTTTTTACAAGACCTGCAATTTTTCCACTACTAGATTTTAACGCAGAAATGACATTCTTAGCTGGAGACTGAAGAATTGAGATAATATCTCCAATAACTTCATCTTTTGATTTTAAATTAAATAATGCTTCTATGTGTTCATCTCCAATGTAAATTGCTTCATCAACAAATGCACCCTTCAATATAGGTTTATCAGCTACTTTTCTAAATTTTTTAATAACTCTTGCAGGACTATTTCCAACTTTTGAAAGCATTACTGTTGTATTACCCTTCAACAGATCTTTGAGTTCACCAAAATCATTATCAGATTCATTCATAGCTCTTTCAAGAAAAGTATTCTTTACTACTGATAGCTTAATATCTGAGTTAAAACATTCTCTTCTAAGCTTACTGGTTTGACCAGCATCAAGACCTGCAATGTCAGTTAGATAGATTGACTTGTAGTCAGAAAGATGGCCTTTAAGCTCCTCTACAACTTTAACTTTATCTTCTTTGTTCATTTTAAATATTATTCAAATTTAGACTCAATAGCAATACCTGGGCTCATAGTACTAGACATCGAAATACTCTTAATGTAAGTACCCTTTGATCCAGAAGGCTTAAGCTTAATAATTGTCTTAATTAATTCGTTAGCATTATCATTAATTTTATCTGCAGTAAAAGAAACTTTTCCGACAGAAGCATGAATTATTCCAGTTTTATCAACTTTGAAATCAATTTTACCACCTTTGATATCAGTAACAGCCTTAGCTATGTCAATAGTTACAGTTCCTGTTTTTGGGTTTGGCATCAAACCTCTTGGACCAAGAATCTTTCCTAATGGCCCTAATTTACCCATTACACTTGGCATTGTAACAATTACGTCAACGTCAACCCATCCTTTTTTAATTTTTTCGATATAATCGTCAAGTCCAACTAAATCAGCTCCGGCTTTCTTTGCTTCATCTTCTTTGTCAGGAGTAACAAGAGCTAAAAGTTTGAGAGATTTACCTGTACCATGCGGAAGAGAAACTACACCTCTTACCATCTCATTTGCTTTTTTTGGATCAACACCAAGTCTTACGGCAAGATCCACAGAAGAGTCAAACTTTGTTGTAGTTATTTCTTTTACAAGTAAAGATGCCTCCTCTAAGCTGTAGAACTTTTCAGAGTCTATCTTTTCTATCGAAACCTTTCTATTTTTTGTTTGTTTTGCCATTATTACTTTAGGGGAGGCTCACCTCCATTAACTTTAATACCCATAGATCTTGCTGTTCCTGCAACCATCCTCATCGCAGATTCAACTGTAAAAGCATTTAAATCAACCATTTTATCTTCTGCTATCTTTTTTACCTGATCCCACGAAACGGTAGCAACCTTCTCCCTGTTTGGCTCTCCTGAACCTTTTTTCTTTTTTGTTGCTTCCAATAATTGAACAGCTGCAGGTGGAGTCTTGATAATAAAATCAAAACTCTTATCCTTAAATACGCTTATAACTACAGGTAAAACTTTCCCTGGCTTATCTTGGCTTCTAGAATTAAATTGTTTACAAAATTCCATGATATTAACCCCTGCTGCACCTAGAGCTGGTCCGACTGGAGGTGATGGGTTTGCTGCGCCACCTCTGATTTGTAATTTTAATACTTTGTCTACTTCTTTAGCCATAATTATAATTTTTCTACTTGCATATAACTTAATTCAAGTGGAGTCTTTCTACCGAAAATTTTAACCATTACCTCAAGTTTTCTTTTCTCTTCATTAACATTGTCGATTGATCCAGTGAAGCCATTAAAAGGTCCATCAATAACCTTAACACTTTCACCAATATTAAATGGAATATTAATTTGCTCACCTGAAATAGCTAATTCATCAACTTTTCCTAACATTCTATTAACTTCTGACTGTCTTAGCGGTATTGGTTCTCCTCCTTTTGTCTCGCCTAGAAAACCTAATACGTTTGAAACAGATTTAATCACGTGTAGAATTTCTCCAGTAATATCAGCTTTCATCATTATATAACCAGGAAAATAGGTTTTTTCCTTCGAAATCTTTTTTCCTTTTCTTATTTGGATAACTTTTTCAGTTGGAACAAGCATTTCTTCTATTTGGTTATCAAGTGAAACTCTGGAAACCTCAGTCAAAATGTAATCCTTTATCTTGACTTCTTGACCAGTCACTACTCTAATTACATACCATTTTTTTTCTGCTACTTCCATCATTTATCCTATTAAATTAAAATAAAGTTTAACTACTCTAGATAGAATTGAATCAGCTCCCCAAATAACTA
>MDTB01013732.1_pt1 | contig 17647 bp, 13 predicted proteins | sample 811161 | NCBI WGS metagenome assembly MDTB01 (sample SAMN05326650, study PRJNA326480) | marine metagenome | isolation source: seawater | place: Mediterranean Sea | collected 2009
ATTGAATTATAATTTATAGACTTATGATTTCTCCAATGGGATTTACCAGCATGCCAGGCTATATACAAATCAGGAACCATTTGAATAAGATTTCCTGATTCAGTAATATAATAATGACAACTTACGTTAGAATTAAAACTTGTTAACTTTTTAATCGCTGATTTATCATTTTTCATTCCAGTATAGTGATAAATTAAATATTTTATTTTATTTTTGTCCCTTTTTTTTAAATTAAAATTTGGAGAATAGTTAATAATCATTTTTTCAACATTTTTCTGCATTATTTTAAACAATTAAAACTTTTAATAAACAGGAGATATAATATAAACTGTTTTTATGAAAAAAATTTTAATATTTTCAATTTTTTTATTGTCTCAAATGCTAACATTCAACGTTTTTGCTGGATCAGATGGAAAGTTAGAAATAAAAAATGGAACTAAAGAAAGTACTTCTGAGGTAAAAGATTGTTTTGAAACTGTTAATAGAGGTATTTTTGCTTTAAATCAGGGTTTAGACAAAATCTTTTTTAAACCTGTTGCAAAAGGCTATAGATACTTGCCAAAACCTATTAGATCAGGAACTAGTAATGCTCTTAGTAATTTATCAAATGTAGTAACAGTTCCTAATAATATTTTACAAGGACAGATAAAGAAGGCGGGAATTAATGCATTGAGATTTTCTATTAATTCAACACTCGGTATTGCAGGTATTTTTGATGTAGCTTCTTATTACGGTCTAAATAAATTAGATAAAGAGGATTATGGACAAACGCTTGGAACTTGGGGGGTAAAAGAGGGATGTTATTTTGTACTTCCTGTTCTTGGACCTACAACTATTAGGGACTCTTTAGGATCAATAGCTAATGTTTCAGGTGGTGACGTATGGTTCAACGTTACAATATCTAACAATACTAAGTACTTTGAAAATTCTGACTATTATTATTCTAAATTAACTGCTGGAGTCGATTTTAGAGCAAAAAATTTAGAAGCTTTTGACAGTCTAGAGAAAAATTCGCTAGATCTTTATGCATCAGTCAGAAGTCTTTATTTACAAGATAGAAAAAGAAAAATTTTAAATCTTGATGTGATTACGGAAACAATGAATGATGATGATTGGGAAGAAATAGATACCCAATAATCAACAATGTTTAAAACTAAATTACTTTCATTAATTTTTTTGTGTGCATTATTTACAATTTCTATAGAAGCAAAAGAACCAAGTAAATTAATAAATGAAATTGTTAATGAAGCTTCAGCGATATTATCAAGCTCAGACCCTGTGGAGTCAAAAATTATTAAATTAAATAACATTGCAGAAAAGAGTGTAGATATAGATGGAATAGGAATGTACACACTTGGTAAATATCGGAAAAATTTAAATGAAGATCAAAAAATTAAATTTAAAAAACTCTTTAAAAGTTATTTTTTAAAAAGTTTTTCAAGTCGCTTAGTTGATTATTCAAATCCCAAAATAAACATTGTTTCTGAAAAAAAAATAAATGAAAAATATACAATTGTAAAAACAGTATTAGAAGAAACATCTAAGAATCCAAGAATAGAAATCGATTGGAGGATTTATACTAAAAATCCCAAAAGACCATTAATAAGAGATCTTATTGTTGAAGGATTAAGTTTAGCAAGAACTCAAAGAGAAGAATTCAAGTCAATTATTCAAAATAACAATGGAGAGATAAATTATTTATTTAAGTCTTTGGAAGAGTTTATTATAAAATAAATGGTGGGCCCGCCAGGACTCGAACCTGGGACCAATACATTATGAGTGTACTGCTCTAACCAACTGAGCTACAGGCCCTCAATATTTTTGTTGGTTTTACTTCCTTTTTACTTTTCATTCAAGGCAAGAATAAGGTTTATGTTCTTATGATGTTGTTCTTGTGTTCCGTATGTTAAGGAAAGCGTTGGTAAAGCGTTGGTAAAAATTTATTAACTAAGAGTTGTAATTATTATTTATAATATGTTTTAACTTTGAATTATAAATATTAGTATTAGCCTATGACTAATCATTTTAGAAAGATTTGTTTGATTTTTTCAATTTTAAGCATTTATGGTTGTTCTAGTTCAAAAGAATTTGTAAATGAATATATTAACTCAAATCCTGAGGATGGAATAATAATTTATGATAAAGAAATTAGCACAGGTTTAAATGTAGTTGGTGGAAAAGCTTTAGGTAGACATTTTGATGAGGCCAAAAAACATTGCTCAAAATACAAAAAACAAGCGTTTTATGTAAAATCTGGTTTTATAGAAAAAGGTTTAGGAGCTAAAGAATATAAAACATTTGAAGAATATAAATGCAGTAAGTCTTAATTTGTAAGTTTTGTGTCTATCAGATAATTTTTAACTATATTTAATATAAATTAAGAAATTGTGATTTTAACAAATTTAAAAATAAAGGTAATTTTTGTTTTTTTGGTCTTATTTCCAATAAAGGCTTATTCTGAATTTCAAAAAGAAATAAAATTAATTGACTCTGGAAAATGTGAAGAGGCTTTGTTAGAAAACAAGCTTACAGGTGAGGAAAACGAAGAAACATATAATCCAAAAAAACTCTTTATTGGCAAAAATACAATAAAAATATTTAGGATTTATACGCTTAATCGTAGAATAGATATATTGCAGAATAATTGCAAAAAAATTCCTGAAGCTTTTGAATTAGCAAAACAATCTCTGGAACAAGAAATCGAATTATCTAAAATTCCTGAAAAAGAGTTTGATAAAGCATTACAGTATAATGAGTTTCAAAGAAAAAAAAATTTAGCAGACTCCTATTCTAGAGTTGCTAATTTTTTCAATGATTCGGGAAATTACGAAATGGGAATACAATATTATAAAAAAAATATTGAAATTTATGAGAGTATAGATCTTTTTAAAAGAGGAAATTTATTAAACTTCAACTATTCTATATTGGCAGGACTATACAATCGGGTAGGAGAATTACAAAATGCAAATAAATTTAAAAAAAAACATCTTGAATATTTAGGATTACGTTTTGGAAAAAAAACAAAAGAATATTTTGATGCTCTTTTTGATGTATATTATCAATATCGAGATCAAGGTTACTATGATTTTGCATTGGATACCTTGAAGGAAATTGATCAAACTATTGATGTCAACGTTTATTATCCTGATGATAGTTTTGGAGAACTAAAGCTCAAACATAGACTGGCTACAGCTTTTTATTATAATGGAGATCTGGATGATGCAATTTCTACACATAAAAGTAATCTTAATTATGTAAGAGAAAAACTTAAGCTACCTAATACTAAAGATATTTCAGATAAATTAACTAGATGGGAATTGTTAATATTAAATGATATGGCATTAAACACATCTTCAAAGTTTGATACTACTGGAAATTTTCAATTATTAGATGATGCTGAACAAATTTATTTGAATATTTTAAAATTAACGAGAAATTCTGATGTTGAAGGATTAGGTAGAGATGACTTCATAACAAAAGAAAATTTGTCTGGAATCTATACTTCTAAAAATGATTATGACAAAGCACTTAAATACGTAAAAGAAAGTTATGAGGAGTGTATTATTATAAAAAGTGCTAATGATACGAACTGCCTAGGCACACTAATTACTTATGCCAATATTTTATCGATATTTGACCTGAAAAAGGCGATATATTTATTAGAACAATTTATTAGTGCTGAGCCCAAAACAAATAGAAGTTTTCTACGTGAAAGAGTAAATGCGAGAGGGTCTCTAAGTGTCTTGTATGCTAATTTAGGAAATACAAAAAAATCTGAGAAGATCATGTTAGAGGCAGTTAACTTAATAGATCCAACAGATAGTAGATTTAGAGATACTTACGTCCTTACAATGAATAATTACTACCTTCAGATTGGTAAAAATGGTCAATATGAAAATTCAATAAAAGGTTATTTAGAATTAATTAAATATGTAGATAATAATTTTGGAAAAGAGTCTAAATTAAAATTAGAGTTACTTAATAACTTAGGATTTTCCTACAATGCTATAAAAGATACTGAAAATGCTCTTAAATATTACTTACTTTCTGAAAAACTAGGTGAACTTTATAAGTCTGAAAGAAACCTTTTGACGAATAAGTTGAATATTGGTGATATTTATTTTTGGCGAGGAGATATAAAAAAGTCAAATGAATATTATAAAGAAGCTTTGGATCATAAACAATACGGTCCAAAACAGACTCAAATTTTCCTATATGCTGGTTTAAGTAAAACCGAGGCTATTCTTGGAAATTTTGAACTTGCATTGTTCTATGGAAATGAGGGATTAAGAATTTCAGAAGATTTTCACGGGTTAAATCATCCCAGTAACTTACAATTATTAGACTCGTTAGCCTTAGCAAATAGTTTTAGTGGAAATTTAGAGGAGAAATTTAAAAATCTTATAGATATTTATAATATTATTAATGATTACTCAAAGGGATATTTAAAAGAAAATTTTAATGAAGATCCTAATGAATATTTTCAACAAATATACTCATTTCTTTATACAGCATCAGAGAGAGAAAATAATGATGGTGAGGACATTAAGTTTAAAAATTATTTTGAGAAAAATTCTTTAGAAAAAATTGATAATGCAATATTTAATTTATCAGAAACATTAAGAACGACAAAAGTAAATATAAATACAAATAAAATGCTCCAAAGAAGTTTTTTTGATGATGAGGAAAGGCAGCTAAAATTAAGATATCTAGATAAAAAAATCGATGAATATTCAAAAATTCCAAAATTTTCATCAAATAATGAAGAAAAGAAAAAAATAACAAAAAAAGTAAAGTCATTAAGAGAGGAAATTGAAATACTAAAAAAAGAGTTGGAATTAGGAAAGTTGTTGAAAGGTGATAGTTTTATTTATCAAAATATTAACATTAATCAGATTCAAAACACTTTAGATGATGATCAAATAATTATTTATTATCTAAATTATCCTAATAATCTATATTTTGGTGCAATTACTAAAGACAAAACAAAATTTTTATATAAATACTTTAAGGAACCAAGGGTAGATAATTTAGTAAAACAAATAAGAAAATCTATAAATTTTGATCAAGGATCTCCCTCAAAATTTGATTTCGACTCATCAAAAGAATTATATCTAGAACTTATAGAGCCATTTGAGGATTATATTAAAAATAAAAAAGATATAATAATTGTTCCTCATGGATCTTTGTTAAGTTTACCGTTCGAAATCTTAGTTAGCAAAGTACCTGAAAATAAAAACATTAATACTGATAATTGGTTAATAAAAAATCATAATATAATTTATTATCCATCAATTAGCTCTTTTTACTCAATGAAAAATTTAAAAAAAATAAAATTAAAAAATTACTTTGCTGGTTTTGGTGATCCTAGTTTATCCAAAAATAATAAAAGTTTAGTTTTTGAAAAAAAGAAGGATGTAAAAAATGTTTTTCTGAGAGGTGGAATTGCTAATGTTGATAAAATCAGACAATTTGCTGAGTTGCCTAAGACTTCTAATGAATTGAATGAAATTTCAAATTTTTTTGATAACAAAGATATTTTTTTAAAAAACGATTTTAATGAAAAAAATATCAAATCTATAAATCTTGAAAAATATAGTGTTCTCTCCTTTGCTACTCATGGAGTTGTGGCAAATGAAATTACAAGTATTAATGAACCTGGTTTAATTACTACACCCCCACAAAAAGGTTCAGCTTTAAATGATGGTGTATTAAAATCATCTGAGATTAAGAATTTAAAGTTAAATGCAGAATTAGTAATACTATCTGCTTGTAACACAGCATCAGGGGACGGCAGTTCATCAGCAGAGGGTCTTTCAGGTCTAGCAAGTTCATTTTTCTATGCTGGAGCCAGAAGTCTAATGGTGTCTCACTGGTATGTGGAGGATGTATCCACCGTTAATTTAATGAAAAATACTTTTAATAATTTAAAAAGAAATAATAATTTATCTGAAGCTCTAAGAGCTTCTAAATTAGATATGATGGAAGATAAATCAACATCTCATCCAATTTTTTGGGCGCCTTTTGTTTTGGTTGGAGGAGATAGTTAATCAAATCTAAAATTCGATCTGGGAGTTATATTTCCCCCAGATCTATTGTTTTAAAAAAAACATAGTTACTTATTAAAGCCATTAGCAACTAAGTTCCATACAGCGGTTAAAGCAAAAAAGCTAAACCACCATCCAGTAGCTGGCAAAATCACTCCTAGAACGATAGCCTGCTCAATTATACCAGCTATTAAGTATTGCTTCAAAGTCATCTTTTTATCCTTTCTGTAAGACTTTTTGCCTTACAGAATTAATATAACTACTCTCTTGCCTGATTTAATGTGAAATCCTATTATCAAAAATGGACAAACTTAAGTTCCTCATAAAAATTTTAATTTTATTTTTATTATTTATTCCTCAAATATCTCTCGCGAAATCAACTAATAAAAATAAATTTATGAATGAGTATAACAAAGCAGTAGATTTATTAAAATCAGAAAAAAAACTAACAATTAACTCATTTAAGATATTTGATAAATTAGAAAATAATTATGATTTATCTAAAATAAATTTAAAAAAAAATATTGAAGGTAACTTTTTTTATTATCTTTGTGACGGATATGCAATTTTTAAAAAACAAGAACAAAAAAAAATTATTAGCTTTTGTTTAAAGGCTGACAAAATATTTTTCAGTCAAAATTATTACGAAAAAAAAAATTGGTCTTACGTAAAATATCATCTTGCAGACCTAATTGGTATGTATAGTGCATGGAGGTATTATTTATATGGTGATAAAAAAGACTTGAGAGTTGCCAAAAAATATATTGAAAGAAATAAAGTACTCAAAAAAAGTGATAAATTTCAAGATATTTATATCAATAATTTAAAGAGCAAATCTATTTTATATAGAGCAAATTTAAATATTAAAAAAGCAATTAAAAATCATGAAGAAATACTTAATGCCTTAAATTGTTTTAATAGTAGAGAAGTTCAAAAAAAAGAAAGATTATGTGACGAAGAAAAATTAAATTATTCAGTTCTTTTAATGGATACTGGGGAAAAAAAAAATTTTGAAAATGCAAAAATAATTTTAGATGAAATTTACAAAAATGAAAATCAGAAAAATTTTAATTTGGATAACAGAAGATCAGTAAGAGTAAATTATTATGCGTATTACTTAAACAAAAATAATTTAGAAGATGCTGAAAAATTTCTTTTTGACTCTATACAATATATAAAAAATATTGAAAAGAGAGGAGGTAAAGAAGATTATTACGATATATTAGATAGACTTTATGGCTTAAACATTATTCAAGGAAATTTCAATGATGCATTAAAAGGTTTAGAAAAACTTATAAAAGATATCGAAAAAGATTTTGGAGCTAATTCTCCAATACTTATGGGACCATACAGCAATATATTGAGGATATACACCGGCGAATATAATAACTTAAAAAAAGCAAAATTTTATAAAGACAAGGTTGAAGTACTTTTAAAAAATAACCCCCGAATTAAATTAGATAGAGATGTAATTTACGCCAGAGTAGGTGATTATTATCGAAAAAAGAATGAGCCAAAAAAATCAGAGCCCTATTATGAAAAAGCACTAAAATTTAATAATGAAATGGCAAAAAATTACAGCATGATCCTCGCCTATAACAAAATTTTACTTAATAAATTTAATGATGCAGAAAAGTTAATAAATAACTTCAAAGCACCTACTAGTTATCATGAAATAATGCACTTATCAGCAAAAGAATTTTTATATTATGAAAAAAAAGATATGGAAGAGTATAAAAAAATATCTGTTGATTTGTATCAATACTATTCTGATTATTCGAGAGGTATAGCTAAAGGTGCAGGTAATCCAAATACAGCATACTACAGTACAAATATTTTAAATTTTATAAGTCACATATTCAGTCTTGATAATAAAGATTACTTGAAAGTATCTAACTATTTTAAAAAACAAACTGGTATGGACATTAAAGTAGCAATCATTGAATTATTCGAAATAATTAGATCATCGAAATTTAATAGTCGTGTTCAAAATGTGATTGATAGATCAAGTAATAAAATAGTTGAAAATGATAAAAGAAGAATGCAAGATTTAATAATTGAATTCGAGAAAATACCCAAATTTTCTAAGAGTATTTCAAAATCTGAAGAAAATTTAAACAAGGCTGTTCAACTTAAAAATGAAATTTTTTCTCTTAGAGAAAAAATAAAAAGTAAATTAAATATTTCATCAATACCTGAATTTGAAAAAAAAATATCCATTAATGATCTAAGAGATAATATAGGTAACAAACAAGTTATAATCTCATACTTTTTTGATGATAAAGATCTTTATATAAAATTTATTAGTAAAGATAATTTATCATTTAAAAAAATTAAAAATGCAAATATAGAAATTAAAACTTTAATAAAAAACATTTTAATTTCTTTATCTTTAAAAAATAGAAAAGAAGTCAAAAATTTTGATTTTGAATCATCTAAAAAGCTTTATGATATTGTAATAAAACCTTTTGAAGAAAATCTTAAGTTTGCAAATGAATTAACTATAATTTCACATAGTAGCCTAACAAGTATTCCTTTTGAAATTCTTGTTTCAGAAATACCTAAAAATATAAATAACTACAAAGATGCTCAATGGATGGTAAAGAATTATAGTATATCTTATTATCCTTCTTTGTATTCATTTAATTATTTTAATGATAAAAAATTTGAAAGTATGGATGGATCATTCATAGGATTCGGCAATCCTACATTTGATACAATAGAAAAAAAAAACTACAGAGAAAATTAATTATTCAAATTTAATGCTTAGAGGAATTGCTAACCCTAATGAAATTAGAAAATTAAGTGCATTACCTGAAACAGAAGAGGAGCTGAATAATATTGCAAAAATATTTAAAACTAATTCTAAACTTTATCTTGGAAATCAGTTTAATGAGAAAAATATAAAGGCAATTAATTTTAAAAATTATGAATATATTGTATTTGCTACACATGCTGTAGTAGCGAATACGATTAATAATATTTCTGAACCAGGATTAATTCTAACACCACCAGAAAAATCTACTCTTGAAAATGATGGGATTTTAACTATTTCTGAAATTGAAAAATTAAAGCTTAATGCCAGTATTGTAATTTTATCTGCATGTAATACTGCATCAGAAGATGGATCACCAAATGGAGAGGGATTGTCAGGCTTAACTTCAGCTTTTTTTCAAGCAGGAACTAAAAGTATGCTTGTAACCCATTGGGATGTTGAAACTAATTCTGCAGTAAAATTAACAACCGGGTCATTAAAAAATTTAGAAAGTTCAGAAAGTTTATCTAAAGCACTGCAAAAAACTAAAATTTCTATGATAAACAACAAAGAAACTGCTCATCCATTTTACTGGGCACCATTTGTCTTAATTGGCAACCTTTAGAATTATACTATAAACCTAAATATATGTAGGGAGCCCAATAAAAAGGTTTTTTATACTCAATGCCATACTCTCCATTAATAAATTCAATTTTTGTTTGTCTTAAAGCTTCTGATATTGAAATGTTATTTTTTATCGTCTTTTCCATTGTCTTTGTCATCAAGATATATCCAGCCTTATCCTCTACTGGCCAGTAAGTACTGATAACCGATTTTGTTCCAGCTGAAAAAAACGAACTAACTAAACCAGAATAACCTTCGGCATATCTGTTCTCCTGAGAGCTTGTATTACACGCTGAAAGTATTACTAATTCTGAATCCAAATTTAATTCAGATATTTCGGAGGTTGTTAATAACCCATCATTTTCAATTGTTGAATTTTCGGGCGGTGACAAAACTAAAAAAGGTTCATTATATTCAGAAAAGTTTCCATAAACTTCTGCGTGAGTTGCAAAAGAAATAATATTAAATTTCCTTAAATCCATTTTTTTTATATCTGCTTCATTAGCATCCTCTCTCATAAGAAGTTGTGATTTAACAAATACTTTACTAATTTCTTTAAGTTCCTTTTCAGTAAAAGGAAGTTCATTATATTTATTTAAAATTATCTCTGTATTATTTATGTTTCCTTTTCTAAGAAATTTAATTTCTTCATTATTTATTATTTTATTTTCTTTGAAATTTGCAAATTTTGGATTTCCTATTCCTAAAAAAGTCGATTTTTTTTCTAAATTTATTTTTTTGGAGTTTTTAAGACTAATAAATATCTCTATATTTGGAAGGTAGCTTATTTCGTATTTTTCTACGAAGTATTTTGGATTTTTTAAGTTTTCTAATTGATCAATTTTTTTTAAATCTAGATCAGGTCTGTTAATGACCATCATTTCAAAAGGGTAACTACTATAATATTTATCAGCTAAAATTATTAATTTTTTAACATCTCCTAAATTATCAGTAATTCTTTTAAAAAAAGTATTATAAACTAATGCGTTAATGTTTTCATTAAATTTAGGATTGATTTCAGATGTAATATTTTTTTTTGATAACTCTAAAACTCCTTTAGTTCTATAGTTAGTCAAATATGGGTCGGAAATTAAAAGTGTTTTGTTTCTTGATATAATAAATGCCTGTTGTATTTCCTCATTAATTAAATAAATGAGTGCCTCGTCTTTATCTAGATATTTTTGAACCTCATTTAAGCTAAAAGTTTTAACTTTATTATGCTCAGAAAAATTTTTGTAATTTTCAAAAATATACTTATCTATTTCATCAATTTCTAATTCATAACGAGCTTTTATTTTTAATAATTCATTTATGTTCTCTTCAAATAAAATTTTTGATACAAGATTATTATATTTAATTTTGACTTTATTTCTTTGAGTAATTTTTTCTTCTAAATCTTTGCTAATATATTTATTTAAAAAATTTTTATTAGTTTTAGTCAAGATTTTTGCTTGTTCGTACTGCAAGTTTTTGAAAATTCTATTTTTTAATTCCAATTTTTTTTCATAATTTATAGTCTTAAAGTCTTTTATATATTCATAAAAACCAGAAATACTAAAAATTAATTTATCAGTTTTTCCAGAAGTATCTAAATATTTAAATTTTGTTTTCATATTTTTTTCTTCATGCTTATCGAGGAATTTAAAAATATAATTAAAATATTTTTTTTCAATTTCAGCGGTTTCTCCAAAATCTTTTTCATTTTTATTCATTAAACAAGCTGATTGAACTGCTAAAAGACCTAATTCAGCGTTCTTATAAATATCTTTATTTAATGCGGCATTTTTCAAATATTCAGTTTGCCAATCATTTTCACATACATAAAAATATGCATGATTTTTTTCTCTATATTTAAAATCAATAATTTCTCTAGTATCTAAAGGAGACAACACAATCAAAGCAAATTGAATAGAATTTATATAATCATTCTTAAATCTTGCTTGATTTTTTTTAGAATATTTTTTGATTTCTTCACTAACTAAAAAATTATTCATAAATTTATCTGCTCTATTAATCAGTTCTACTATTTCATTTTTAGAAAATAAATCTTTTTCAAATTTTGTAAGACCTCTTAGAATAGATAAATTGACTCTATAACATTCATAATTGTTTTCTTTAGCTTCTAATTTACTACAAAGTTTGGAAGATAAATCTGAATACTTTTTATAATTTTCCTTATCTTTTAAATCTCCAAAGAGAATTATTATTTGATGGTACAAGTCGGGTAGAGTTTGATTAGTATCTTTGTAATCAGTTAACATTTCGTCAGAAATAACTGTAAAATATTCATTTTCAGTTCTAAAAGACTCGTAATATTTAATTTGTTCTTTTAAAATATTCACAGCCTGAATTTTTCTACCAGTATTGAATAATACTTCCGCGTATATTCTGAAGATCTCTAATTTGAGCCTTAATTTTTCAGCTTTAAATGATTGTTTATCTAAATATGGATTTCTCTCTATATAATTTTCAAAATTTAATTTATCTAATAAGCCTAATAATTCTGTTACTTTTTGCTCTTTTTTATTAAGATCCAAATATTCATCTGTATTATTAATTTTAAAAATCTCAAATTTAATTTTTTCATTATGACTAACATCATATTTTAATTGAAGATTTTCATAAATATTTAAAAAAATTTCAAATTTTTCTAAATCTCCAATCTTTTTTAAATTATCTAGTTGCCAAAAAACTACTTGTAGATGTTTATCTTTAATTACCTTATCTAAATCTTTTGAATTTTTTCTGTTTAAAAGAAACTGCAATATCTCAGAATATTTTTCTGAAAATTCAAAAGACAATGGTATACAATAAAATAAATTTTCATAAATTTTTGCTATCTGATCATTTATTTCTATTATTTTTAAATCTGTATAATAGTTTCTTAAATTTTTAATTTCATTTACGCTTAAATTTTTTTTTATATCTTGATCATAAAATGTCTTACAATAGTTGACATCAGTTTTTTTTAATATTTCTGATTTTTTTTCTGCAAATATAATATAACTTTCAAGATCATTTAATTCTTTTGCTGAAATTAAATATGTATCAAATAATTTTATTACTTTATTGCTATATTGATAATCATTCTCTAAATAAGAATAATAAACCAAATTTGTTATACTTTTAAAATTTTTTTCCTTTTCAATATTAAGTATTTCAATAAACTTTAAAATATTATTAAATTCTTTTTCACTTTTTGGAAAATAATTATCAAGTTTATTGTTATTTGAGCTTCTCTTATACGAAGCCTTGGATAAAATATAATTTAAAAATAACCTTTCCCATTGATCTTTTTTAAAAAAATTATCATCGTATTTTAAGTTTTGATACGTCTCCTTTGAAATAATCTCATCATCTATTAATGCCTCATATATTTCAAAATATTTATTTATTTGTTTTTCTTTTTCATAACAATATCTAATATAAGTTAGATCAGACAAAATTATTGAAAATAAATTTTTTTCTTTGAATAAAGTTAAATCTTTTTCAAATTGTTTAATTATTAATTGAAAATTACTGTCATCATTTAAACATTGATAGGGTAAATGTGTTTCATTTGAAAATATGTATTTTGTTTGAGAAACTAGTAAAATAATTATTAAAAGACATGATTTAAGAAATTTTTTCAAATCTATCCCACTTACCGTCTTGATCATCATCATAACCGACTACGTCTGGTTTTTTGTCTTCATTTTCATCTAACACCAGCCTATTAGCTTTACCGTCTAAATCATCGTCTACGTATTGTGCTTCCCATACTCCATTCTCATTTTCATCATACAAGACAGCCTCAATAAAACCATCCTCATCATCATCAACAAGCGCTCTATCTTCTATTCCGTTGTTATTGGAATCTATATACCAAGTATCTACTACTCCATTTTCATTATAATCTTGCGTTCTAGCCTTTGGATAATTTTTCTTCATGATTAATTCACCAGGATTCATATTTTTAATTTGAGGATTATCATTCAAAAACTTAACAGCATGCTCTACAGCAACAGCAAAATTTATATTTTCTCCAGGTCCTTTTAGTGTGTTAATACCAATTAAATTTCCGTTTTCTGAAAACAAAGGTCCACCTGAATTTCCAGGATTAATTGGCGTTTGAGTTTGAATAAGAGTTGCAACATGTTCGTATTCACTTCCAGGGTAATCCCAAACTTTTTTTTCTCTAATCTGATTAATTATCCCCTCAGAAAAAGTCCAAGGCAAACCACCAGGGTGCCCTATTGCATAAACTTTATCACCTATATTAACTTCTCTTAAAGAGCCTACATTAACTGGATTAATATTTTTTGGAAAATTACCTACTTTAATTATAGCCAAATCCTCTTTTTTATTAGTAGCAATTATACTGCCAAATAATGGTACAATATCTTTTATTAATTTTTTCTCTGATGGAATAGGTCCATTAGGTAACAACCAAACTGCTACCTCATCTGCCTTATCAATAACATGCCAATTGGTTAAAATTATTCCTGGAGTATCAATTAAAAAACCTGATCCAACACCTTCGTTTTCATAATTACCAATATAAACAACTGTTTTTGCAAATTTATTATAAATTGGACCACCACTTCCTCTTGTCTGAATTCTTTTAGGTTGCTTTGTTAAAGAAGTACTTAGAAGTTTTGTATACTTTTTTAATTTTGATCTCTTTTCTAAATTAGATTTAAAAATCTTAATATCTTTTCTAGGAGTAATTTTCTCTATTTTACCACCAGAGCCTCTAGTAGTGATTTTCCCGCCTTCTTTTGCATCTACTTTTCCATAAGAGTAGATATCTGATCTAGCCTTTTCCTCAGCTCCAAAAGAATATGATGTAAAAATGAAAATTGAAATTAATATTAAAATTAATTTTTTCATGCCAATTTACTTAACTCCAATAGATGCCCAACTTAAAGAAGATGAAGTATATTCAGGTAAAGTTGAGCTACTAAAAATTAAAATAAAAATGATTAAAAATAAATAGCTTATCAAGCCATATCTTTTTGTGATGCTATTAAAAGCTAAAATCTTTGTATTTTTAGTATTAATAAAATTATTTGTAATAATTGATAAAAATGTTGGTATTGTTGCATAAATATAGGAAATTAAAATTATATAATCCATAACTGTTAAATATTCTAATTTTGGTAAATCTTTATCTATTACAAAATTATAAGCTATTAACGATAATAGACACACTATTGTAATTGTTAATTTTGACTCCAAGTCTTTGGGTTTAATCCATACAGCTGACCAACAGACAATTAAAATTAGAATAATTGGCATAATGATTTTAAACACGTAATATCTACTTTTTCGCTCAATCTCGAAAACTAATTCAAAACCATCGAAATATTCTTCTTTCAATAAGTGGTTGTAAATCTTATAGTTCATCTCTACATTGGTAATATTCCAGCCCTGAATACTATTTAAATCTTTAAATTCCTCTGCTTTTCGCATTGTATATGAGCTTACTAAAAATCTTTCTTCATCAATTGAATTTTCGTCCTGTCTTAGAAAGATTTTTAACGTCTGCTTATCAAAAGGGAAATTTTGTAAATTGAATTTATTTTTAATTTTATAAACACTTTCAGATTTATAGGTGAGCTCTGACCCATCATTAATTACATAATCATCATAGTCATCTTTAGGATTTTCTTTAAGTTTAAAGTCCCATATTGGTTTTAGGTAAAATTCTGAAAATCTTAATTGTCTTTCCTCCTTAATTAAATTTTCAAATACCAATCCATAAGTTGGGTCAACAGAATTTAATTTTTTCCACCTTTCATCATTAAATGTACATGTTTCGTAGGAAGCATTTTGAAGATAATTTTCCTCATCATATTCTTTGTCATAAACAAGATCTTTCCATATTTGATTTGATAAGAAATACCTATCATCTAATTTTTGATAAAAATCTGTCTTAATACTTGCATCAAATGTTCCATTTTTCTCGTTCACAGATATTGAATTTATATAAAAATCAGACATGGACTCATTAAAATTCTCAATAGTATTAAATATATTGGGTTCTTCAGAATTTAGTGTCCTATCAACAACCACTTTAAAGTATGTATTAGTTTTTTGATCTAATCTTAAAATTTCGAATTTAATTGGTTCATCTTCCTCAAAAAAATCTGAAATATCATATTGATTGTATAAATCATTGGCTTCTAGTTCAAATTTTCTTAAGTCTTGATCATTAATACTTACAATAATGTCATTTAAAAAAATTAAATTTGATAATTCACCTTTTGTTACTTTTCCAACTTTAAAATATCCATCTTCATTTTTATCTAAAATAAAATTTTTCTTATCATTATCAGGAATTTTTGAGAGTCTGATTCCTATTGTTTTTTTATTTTCTATATAATTTAAATTGACATCTTTACGATTTAAATCGTTATAGATATTTTCATGCAATAATTCACATCTTGGTTTGGCTATTGCACTATTATTCACTATTAAATGAAAAAATATTATTAAGAAAGATAAGCTAAATTTTTTTTTCATTTTCTCTTTTTTTTCTTTTTTGGGTTTTTTTTAATCCTGAGAATAATCTTAAGCCTACAATCCATGAAATTAAAATTAATGCAAGAGAAACTAAGAAATTTGAAATAGTGAATAAATTATAACAGCCATGTAGAGCAAAGGGGATGATAAAAGCAAAAAATAAATTATCACCCTTTTTAACAAATGAATATTTCATAAAAAAATACCCCATAAATAGTCCAAACACAGCATGAGCAGGTACTGCAGAAAATGATCTAACCAATGCAAGAGACATCGATGATGTATCGAAGTAGTCTGCAAGTAAATAGACATAATATATATTTTCTAAAGTGGCAAAGCCAAGTGAAACTGTTACTCCATAAACTATTCCATCTAATGGTTCATTAAAGTCTTTCATTTTATAAACAAAATAATAAAGAACAAATAACTTTAAACCTTCTTCAACTGGTGCAGCTGTTAAAAATGAAGAAATTAAACCTTCGCCTACTCTAGTATTTTCATAAAAGAAGTTGCTGAGGAATGTATTTAAAAAGTAAGCCGGTATTGTAATTAAAATTCCGTAAATAAATACTTTAATTATTTCACTTCGTGGTTCTTTAAATTTATCCGAGTAAACAAAAAACGATATTATTAAAATTGATGGTAAAATTGTTGCCAATAGCAATTGCATTAATTTTTTTCGATAGTAGTTTTTATTTTTAAGATTTTATTTTCCAAAGCGTGAAAAGCGTCAAAAATTTCTTTTTTCTCAGCGGCTGAGATCGCATCACCTTTATCTCCTCTTGGACTTCTTGCTTTATTAATTGCGCTCATTAATTCTCCACAAAGAATTGAGAACTTAACTAATAATTCATTTATATCGTGATTTTGAGCTTTTGAATTTTCAAGTTCTTTTAAAATTATATATTCGTGGGCTCTTAAAAGAAAAGGTGTAAGTCCATTTTCAATACAAGCTTTATCAATTTTTACAGCATCTCTATGATCTAATTGCTGATCCAAATCTGGATCACTACATTTTCTTATAAAAGATTCACTCTTACCAGTAGCTTTTTCAATTAGTTCTGCCTTTAGGTTTTTTATAGCCTCTGCTAAGCCGTGTTCTATTGATGATATTTCTCTTAATTTAGCCATTAGTTTTAAAATGAAATTCTATAATAAAAATTGGACAAAAAAAATCTAATTAAATCTACATTTGTCCAGAAATTAAAGGTCCTTTTCACATACTTTTATTTCAAATCATAATTATCTTTTTTTTATAACGAAAGGAAAAAAAAATGAGAAACTTATTAAAACATTTAAGAATAATCGAGATCAATTTTGGCTTCGATTTAATTAAACCATATAGAAAGGAGGATGTATGAAAAAGTTAGCTTTAATAGTTGGATTACTATCAATGATTGCGGCTTCTGCTCAAGCATATACTTACAGTAAGCCAAACTTTTATGGTGGTTATGACTTCTATAGTGGAAACACATTTGGTTATAGCAAACCAAACTTTTATGGCGGATATGATTTTTACGGTCCGTTATTCAACTAACAAATGAAATTAGCCCCTCAAAATTGAGGGGCTTTGAAAGGAAAATATGAATAAAAATACTAAGTTAAGATGTAAAAATTGTGGACATAAAGAGACTTTAGCAAATGTTACAGAAAGCGTGAATACTAAAATCCTTATTGCTCAAGTTCCTAGAGTTAGGGAAAAAGATGGGCTGGA
>MDTB01183664.1_pt1 | contig 17647 bp, 5 predicted proteins | sample 811161 | NCBI WGS metagenome assembly MDTB01 (sample SAMN05326650, study PRJNA326480) | marine metagenome | isolation source: seawater | place: Mediterranean Sea | collected 2009
CGTTAGATAGTTCTGTCCAAATAAATACAGGTTGATTTACTGAAGCAGTATTTATTGCTGTCAATCTTGCTGATGGAACGGCTCTCGCTACATTTCCACTTACATCAAGTCCCAAATTTGCTTTGACTGCTCCTGATTTAACAGTGCTTGCGGTAGTTCCATCAACCTTGCTTGTATCATTGGCAGTGCCTAATGCAGTAACAATATCGCTATCTCCAAGGCTTGTTGTGCCATCTGCTTTTACAAGATTAGTTCCTGCTCTAGCACCTACGGTCGCTCCATCGGCATAGAGTAACCCTAGATTGTTCTTAGTAATATCGACGGTATTACTGCCTCCGATACCTCCAATACTAATTCGTCCTTGGGTTGCTCCTGAGGTAGTTAATGAAACAGTTATATCATCATTTACAATACTTTTAGTATCATCAGAAGGATTTTGTCCTGCACGAAGTCTATCAAGCTTAGTTCTCTCACCGGAACTAAATACATTATTTACAGAGGTGCTGCCCGCTGTTCCTATTTTAAAACTAAACTGTCCTTCCGTACTATTATTAGGGAATGTAACTCTATTGGCCTCTTCTTGACCTTTAGCATTTGATTCTGCTGTACCGGCTTTTGATGCTGAACCCTGGGTGCTTTCTAGTGCTAAACTTGCATCTCCAGGTAATTGTCCTGCACGAAGTCTATCAAGCTTGGCTCTTTCAGCACTGGTGAATACATCTATACCTGATGCTGCTCCCCCATTAGTTGTAAACTCAAAAGCACCCTCTGTGCTTCCAGCGGCAACTGTTGTTTGATTTGGTTTTACATTAAATACCTTTGTACCACCTACTAAATCGCTTTCTTCAATTTCACCACGAATATCAGAAGAAGACTTATCCTCTGCATTTCCAAGACCTACATCTGCTTTTGCTTGAACATGTAAAATTGGTGTTTCCCATGTAAATCTAAATGCAAGACTTGATAGAGGACCTGTTAAAGCAGAAGTTCCCTTTGAACTCCAAAGTTTAGTTCCAGAAGGTTGACTGCTTGGTATACCATCATCCCACCCGCTTGGAATACTACCAGAATATGCTCCGGTTTGCGGAGGTGTAGTTGGTTGCGTTGCACTATACTTAAATATAAAGTTTGTTGCTGCTAGTCCGCTATCTGCTAGGAATGGAGTACTCCAAGATAAGCTTCCCGAAGTTCCAGAACCAGAATCGGTTGCTAGAGCAACTGATTGTAACGCTATTTTACCTATTTCATTTGATGGTTTTGTTTGACTCCAGCCACTAGGAATGCTTGAAATTACTCCAGAACTAAAATTATAAGTACCAGTACTAGGAGCAGAGGGAGAAGATGTTGTTGCTGCTCCAAATGTTACTGCATAATATAAATTAACTTCCGCTACTGCATTGCCATCTACACCTTGAATAGTTTTCGATAAACTTTGATCTCTCGTAAAAGTTGTTTCAACTCCAGCGTTGTCTCGCACGATTATTGTATATACTACTTTCGCATTGTCTTGCGTCATATTGCTATGATTCGCAAATCTTCTTATAGCCGCAACAGATGGAGATCCCGTAGAAACAGTGCTTGCAGCTCCTACTGTTATATTTGTTCCGATCGCTGATGTCACTCGAAACGAAGGAGTAGCGGGAGAGCCACTATTATCGTGAGGTAATGATGTTGCCCCTAGTTTTACTGTTATATCTGTTCCGGATCCTGTATATGTTACAACTCCCGCACTCGTCGTTGAAAGAGAATGAGCCTCATTACTTAAAGTAATTGTTGCTGAATCTTCTCCCTTTCCAACTTTTGTAAAGTTTTGTTTCTTTGTAACTATCTGCTGTGTATCTCCTGTGGATACAGTAATTGTATATTCGATTTCTGCGCTAGTATTATTTACGCCACTCATTATAGTGCCAGCACTATGATCTGCGTATTCTATAAATCCACCGGATATTGCACTTCCTCTCGAAGAAGAAGGAGTAATATTAGTCCCTGAAGAAACTACCTTAAATTGATCTGCTGTAGGCTCTCCACTACTTACTCCAGTTAGTGTTGTTCCACCTCTTAGAACTTCTATCAGAGTTCCTGAATTTGCAGTGCTTGATACAGTTCCTGAATTTGATGCAGGAAATGCGTGAGCTTCATTAGATAAAATTACAGTATAAGCATCGGAACCGTCTAATCGCTTTCCAGGTATCCAAACCCATCGAGCACGAGAACCAGATCTTTGACCTCCTGATTCTTGGGATTCATTTATAATATGACCGATTGATTGCCATAAAAATACTTGACTACTGCTTTTATTAGCAGGCAGAGCAGCTATTGCAGGAGTATCATACCAACCACTTGGAATAGCATCTACAATATCTTCTGTTAAAGCAGTTTGGTTAGTAATAGCAGGAGCAGTAGTGCCACTTGTATGATATTTATAACAAACATTTGTGCCTTCTGGACTCGCAATTTGTATAGGATAACTAAAATCACTTGCAGTCAAAGTATCTGTGGTTGTAGAAGTTATGTCTAAAGAAGTTTGGGGAGAAGCAGAAATACTCCAGGCAAGCTGCCTTCTATTTAATTGAGGAAAGTTTTGACTCCAACTGCCCAGACCCGATGTAAAAGAACCCGTACTAAAGTTATATACGGCGGATGAAGGATCTGCTGGAGGAGCCGCATAGCTTGTGCCAGCAGTAACTGCTTGATATAGTATTACTTCATGAGTCGTTAAAGCAGCTGAACCGCTCTTAACTTTAACAATAGACACCGAATCTTCTGCAGTTGGACTTCCAGAGCTGCCTTCCCTTACTTCTACTTTTACAACATCTTTTCTATCACTTGTGCTAAAAGACGTACCTGCATAAGTTATATTATGAACATTTGAATTGCCAAAAGATCCTGGAGTCCCATCTACCGTAAATCTATATTGAGGACTTAGATATCCTTGAGCACTTGCTGTAAATCTTACTACATTTGCATCATCACTTGGAGATGTAAACGCAGGAGTTGCTCCTGTTGAATCATAAACAATAGAATAGTCTGTAGAATCTAAGTGTACAACTTTTGCTGCAACTCCTTCTTTTGCTTTTGAAATTGAATATACTTGATCTATAATTACAGGATTTGAGCCTTCAATTTTTGCTATATTTGCTGGAACCGAAGCTCTAAATGTTGCTGTTCCACTAATGTTTGCATCAGCAAAACTAGTAACGGTATAAGTACCAGAACTTGCTCCAATTGACATATCTACACCGCTTTCTGAAAGCACGGAGAAACTGCAGGAAGTCGTTACATTTTGTCCTCCAACAAATACTCGGAAGTCTCCTCCACCAGCACCCACATTTGATTGTCCTTGAGGATTTGCACCGACCGTATGAGAAGGATTAGTTAAGAAAGCTGTAATAGCATCCGTTCCATCTTGAACAGCATAAATAGATACTGAATCTTCTGCAGTAATTGTTCCGGACGCACTTCCTTCACGAATTTGCACTTTAACGCTTACTGTAGCTCCTAGTGCAGGCTCATCGCTGTCTGGAAGAGTAAAAGCTTTACTTGGAGGAGTTCCTGAACCTACTGCTGAAGTTCCCTTTGAAACGAAACCGTTTCCATCAAACTTATCTACAAAAAATTCAAAGAAAGGAGTAGTAGCTCCAAAGTTTCTAGCTGTTGCTGTAAGAATGAGAGAATCTGTTTCTGTTCCCTCTGTCGAATAATTTATAACATATTTATTTGAAACAAGCTCAGCAGTTTTGCCAAACTCTCCTCTCTTCGATTTTGAAAAAGATTGTATTTTTTCAAAAGTTTTTTCCACACCAATAGGATCTTTTACTACAATAGTATATGTAAGAGCTCCTGTATCTCCGGCCATCGCGGTGAGAGGTGCTTGAGTATAAGCATTTCCTGATCCTGATCCTCCATTATTCGACACAACTCCTGTTGCTGATACATTTGTAACGCGAAAAGAGTTGTTTGCAAAAGGAGAAACGCCATCGTATGATATAGGAGCTGATCCACTAATATATACTTTTATTACATTATTTGTATTTGAAAGATCAGGATTATTTCCTGCTTCGTCAGCAAGAACAATAACACTGTCTCTAGACATAGAAATAGTAATACCATCTACTGCTCCCAGTGCAGAGCCTACCGCTGCCCCTGTAGCTGAAGAAGGATTATAGTCAGAAAAAACTTCTCTAGGAGCAATGCCAGATGCTCTAAGTAACGGACGATTTACAGCATATCGAACCCAATAATATCTATTTACAAGTCCATCTTCAAGTATAGGATCTGTATAAGTGTTTCCTATAACAGTTGCTATGTGTTTAAGCAAAGGAGTACCACTAGGAAGATGACTAGTATCGTTCCTATCATTTACTGAAGATCTATAGATTTCTACTTTGTGAGTAGTAGGATTAAATCTGCTGCTGTTTCCCCAGTCGAGTTGGATTCCCCCTCTTTTATTGTCTGTAGCCGTGAGAGCCGAAGGTGCTACAGGCTGACCAATATTTGCAGTATTTGATTCATTTCCTCTTATATTTTTTCTTTCTGGTAATATTAAAAAAGTATCGTCTGAATGCTCTTCTGCAGTCACTTGAACTAAACAGTTTTCAAGAAAATTTAAGTTAGTAATTCTATATTTTTTATTTTCCCACTCAAATCTTGGATAAGTAAGTCGTATAATATCTCCTGCTCTATATAAAAGTCCTTTGGGAGACATAGTAAAATTAATTTTTATTGCTGTTCGAGAAGATTCTAAATATTGATTAGCATTTATTCTTGCATTATAGTAATTTGTTATATATGGAGTTCTAGTGCTTCCATCTTTTTTTATACCTCTATCTTGTTTTAAAAACTTTGAATTAAAAACAGAAATACTTCTACTCTCAAATCTATTTTGAGGATCATCAAAACTAACAGCTACAGAATTATAAGTCCCTTTATGTCCGGAATCTTCAATATTTATGGAACCTACAATATCTTCTACTCCTACATCTTCTACTACATAAGGTGTACCATTTACAGTATATTGATTTACATCTTCTGCTGCTTTTCTAACGGCTAGCGCATACTTACCCCTTGCATATCGAAGAGTCCCATTAAAATGTCCTAATAATGTATTTACATTTTCAAATAAAGGAATAGAGGTGTCTATAACAGTATTTGCTTGATGCCTAGTTACGTGCCTTTGATTTTGAGCGTCCCATCCTAAATATCTCCAATATTTTATATTATCGGAATCATATAAAGAGTATCCAGAAGGCAGTGCTTGAACTAATGAGGCATTAGCTATCGCTGTTTTAACAACAGGATTTCCATCGAAAGAATTACGAGTTAAATCAATTGATAAAGGAGTACTCGAAGTATCTATTTTACTTATACTAAGAGAAGAGACACTACTAGTCGTAGAAGGCGTGCTAGAAATTACACCACTACCAGAAGCTTGATGCAATCCACTTACGCCGCCATTTTCATAGTAATAAAGATCCCCCGCATAAAAGTATTTCCAATTTTCCCAGCGGTGTACAATTTTTCCTCCAACATTTGTAAAGACAGTATTGTATCGAGTAGTACTAGAATCTACAGTTACTGTGGTTACGCTTTTGCACTTTCCAAACCACAGCGTTTTACCTCCAGATGTTTGATAATGATAATATGTGCCCACCTGAGCTGGTAAAGTAAGTACAAGGGTTACATCTGAGCGAGTATCACAGTCTCTAGCGGCATCAAGAAAAGAATCCAGATCTATATCTTTATCTAAATCTAACTCTCTTCCATACCTGTCATTTGTCATATACTCCAGCAGGTGCAGTGCTGGATTTGTTGTAATTCTTGCATCAAAAGGACCATCCACAGCATTAGAACTAAAGACTTCCCAGAAGTCTTCATTGTCTGGAATCATGTCTGCATCTATTCCCTCTTTAAATTTAACAACATTTGTTCCAACACCTAAAATACTTAGAAGGCCTCTTTTGCGTGTTCCTCCCCTTTTTACTTTCTTAAGTCGAAACCATTTATTTAAATAAGCTGTAGTTGCACTTGCTCCTATAGAAACGGCATTTACAACTGTTACCTTTTGCCCTGTAAGAACAGAATTATCCGTAGCAGTATTCCCTATTCCTATTATTTTTTTCTGTGAGGTATTTGCCGTCCAATTAGTATAGTTTGAAGTTAAATCTCTTCCATACGATTGACCCGAACTTCCACCATTTGCATGAACAGCCACTATAGCATCTTGAAACGCTAGTCCGGTCAAGAAATCAGAACTTGCTCCAGACATTACTACATCTGTTTGTCCAACTCCGGCCCCTCCGGCCACCGCTGTAGTTGTAGTTGTAATTTCAGACTCTAAGCGTTCTTGTACGCTACCACTACCCAGAAGATCGTCCCATGTTCTTAGATAAATTTTCTTTGAAGAGTCACTTGTCTTTTCTATGTAAAATCTTGATACAACTGTTACCGTATCTGGATCTGTAGAAGTATCAGTAACTGTTAGTGTTGGTTTATCAACTAATCGAATTCGTGTTTCTAGTGTTCCCGAAGAAGTTCTAATATTATAAATATCTGCTATTCTTCCTGTTGCAACATCTAGAGACTGATTTGCAATAGAATCTGAAGCCGCTTTTAAGTTTACAACTTCTCCTAAATTAAACTCAGTTGTAGAAGCATTAGTAACATTTGTAGTATATAATTCATAAGAATAGTCATAATTAAATGTAGAAACGGGCTTTCCTCGAACAACAAACTCTGGAGTAGGAATAGTAGTTTCTCCTTCTCCAATCGTATACTTAGCAACCACATAAGCTGTATCTAAAAGCCTATGATTTGCACCCCAATAGCTTTCTTTTCCACCGTAGTAGTCTGTTCCTACTTTAAAATTACTTTTATTGGCAACTAGCATTGAATCTGCTATTTGATCTGAACTACCTGTATGGATAGTCATGAGAGTATCTATAGGAGTCTTAAACGCAACTTGTTTTCCATCAGTAATACCAAACTCATTTACTGAGGTATCTGTTCTCGATGTGTCCTCATCAACTCCATCGGCATGTCCATCATAGTATTCGAGAGACCCCATACGTTGGCCCCATCTAGCTGTACCTGCAGTATCTTCATGCCCGTATATATCAAAGCTAGACCCTGTTGCCGCAACTTTGCCCTCTAAAACATCTCCTCGATCCATTCGTCCAAAACAAACAACATCAGTTACATTATTATCATCAGCAGTTCCTCGTGTATCGTTTTCATTTTTATCCACACAAACACTTCCGATACCATCAAAATAAATATCGTATATTCCGCCTATCTTTCCTTCACAAATAGCATATGCAACGAATACAGTTGCTGCATCATTATTTAAAGTATCAACAAAAACAGGTATTGCACTTACTTTATTTACTCCGTAAACTACAGGTAGATATTTTGCATCTAAATCAAACCTTAAATCAGCTTCTCTTTCTTCCTGAACTGTATATTCAACTTGCTTATAATTATTTCCGAAAGGGTTAATTCCTTTTAATCCTCCCTTTCTTTTCATTTTTGTTTTTGTAACGTCTACTTCATAAGTAGCAATAAGATTTATAGCGGCTTCGCTGTGAAGAAATCCAAGATCACTTGCATACGCAGGTCTTTTTGCAGCTTCAGGGTCTCCTTGTAAATTTTCATCTAATCCACGATGGTGTGGATCAGATGTGAGTCTTCCATTTACTCTTATAAAATCTCCCCAATGACTTGTAAGTGCCCAATTAATAATACCTTGTCCATCGGGATTTTCTGTAAGTTTTCCACTTGCAATAATTCCTTTAAAAATTAAGTAAGGGTCTCCAATAATTAATCCTGTATCAGGATTTATATGTGCCTTATAGATAAAAACATCACGATTTATGTATCTTGCATAAGTGCCTTCACTTCTATTTGACAATACACTTTCAATTTCTGGACTGTCAAAAGCAAGAATATAAGTTGCAGTTTCTGTTGTAAGAGCAGTGAGGTGAAGAGGTTCTATGGCTCCATTTATAGTTTGATTTTTATATAGCGGAGTTACTTCTGCTTTAAAGTTATTATCTGTAAATTTATCTATACGAACACGAGCTTCATCATTTGATCCGCCCACCCTTTTCAATATTATTCTATCTCCCTCTCGGAAGCCAGCTTCTACAAAATCTATTCCTCCAGCCAGTATTTCAATAGTATTGCTTGCAGTAATTGATATATTTGTAGGGTTAAGTCCAGTTCCAATAGAAACTCCAAGAGCTGCAGTAGTAAGACTTATATTTATATTTGAAGCTTTTGCAGCAGTACTTTCAGCTACTTGACCTACCTTTGTAAGTTTTCCAGGAAGATAAGTTTGAGAACCATTTGATTGAACTGAATTATTAGAATCTTCGTATGTCGATCCATCATCAAAAATAATAGGGTAAGAGCCATCTGTTATATAAGAATAATCTTTTGCTTCCCCTCTTGACTTTCCATCTTCTGTTTTTAGTGGCTTTTCAAATTTTACTAAATGCGCATAGACAAAGGGATCTCCTTCAAGAAGTGAGTTTCTTAAAGCAGTATTTTTAGTTGCATCATTTATTAATTGACGCTCAATAGCCATTATTGTGCTTCCTCTAAGTTTAAAGAGTATTCATACAAATTATTTGGATTTAAAGAATACTGTTGAGTATCTGAAGTAGGTACTACGCGAAACTTGACATCATGAAACTCGAATCGTTGATTATCACCCACACTTGCAGCAAGTCCCGGAAAGAAAGATATTCTTATTTGATTGGCTATTACTGCGGTTGTGCCTTGTAAATAATAAGATGAAGTTTCTACTCTTGTAATCATATAAACTTTTTTATGATTTGAGTTTCCACTGTCATTAACTGTAAATATATCTCCAGGAAAAGGCTGTCCGTTCGCATTAGTATAAGTTCCGGAATTATCTAATAAAGCTTGTTTTGCTCCTGCCGCAATTGCTCCGTTTGACTGTAATTGTACCGCATTGCTAGCTGCGTGTCTTCCAGAAACATAAGTTGCGAACGAAGAATTTGCTGGAACTTTATGCTGAGGTAAAGAAACAAAAAAAGGATCTAATGCATTTCTTTGCAGCAAAAATGAGTATACACGATTAAATATATCTTGTGTCATTGGATTATATTTTATTGCAATTTTCCACTTATGCCCTACAATTGATCGTGCTAAAAGTTTTCCTGAGTTTGTTCTATCTCTCATCAATGGTTGTTCAGAAGTTAATTGAACAGAAGCATACCCTGGACCAGCAAATCCAGTTAGACCTGATTCGGGTTCTGCTCCTAAACTTGGAACAATTAAATTATTCGGATCAGGAAGTATATTTTGAAAACTATCAAAAGTAGCCATTAGTATTTACTCGCGCCTCCTGCTGAAGGAGTGTATACGGAGGTATCTATATCTTCTAGAAATCCTTGTCCGTATGAATTTGCTCCCTCTCTTATCATTCCAATAATATTTCCTCGTTGTGATACAAGTATATCTTCAACACCTGAAGCGTCTATAGTATTAATATTAAATGTTGCATTGATTGGTGCTCCTGTTGGAACATCATCATTTGCAATTATTCGACCAGGTCTTTCTGGCACAAATAATTCTGGTCCTTGCTCTCCAACTACATATCCTGTTGTTTCACCACCCGCCGCTCTATATCTTGCGCCTGCAAATGCTGGCTTAAAGTTTTCTGGTCCACCAGTTCCTCTTTCTCCTCTCATGTAGGCTAGTTCGCCTCTAGCTCCTTGAGATTTTGCAAGATCTACAGAACCTTTTCTTTCTCCCATACTAATCTTTGAAGGGCCTGAACCAGTTGTGGCTCCTCCTCCATTATAGGATTGAGATTGAATCATAGCTAGTTGTTTTGCGCCCATTGCTATAATTACACCAGCTAATATAGGCCCTATGATTGGGCCAAGTTCGAAAGCTCTCATTGCTCCTGTAGCGGTTGCAATAACTGTTTGAGCCATTTGCATTTTTTTGTTTGTTTCAAAAGCTTTTCGCTTTTCTGATTCTTTTCTTCTTTCGAGAGCTGCAATTTTATTTAAACTATCTTTTGATTTTCCGTCTTTCTTTTTCTCTGCTTCAATTTCTTGATCAATTCCAGCAATTCTTTGATCAGAAGAAGCTTTATACATTTGAGCCATAGCTCCAATCGTTGCTCCTACAGCTCCGAGACCTGCTTGAATTTTATCAGAAGAAGAAGCTCCTTCTTTATTTATAGACTCAAAAGCGCCTGTCCAAGCATTCGCTATTGTATTAGCTCCTTCCATTGCTGCCATCATTGCGGGACTTTCTGGACCTATTCCATTGAATACAGTTTGTATTTCCATTCCAAGTTTTGAAAACCCTGCAACTCGTTCTGAAAGATTTTCTGTATAAGTATCGCTGCCCTTTGTAAGCATGCCTTCTACGGCATCTGCTTGCCCCATTACTCCTGCGAATGGACCTGTAATATTTCCCTCTGTTCCACGAGTAGCTCCTGTAGCTTTGTCCATTGCGGCTCTGGCAGCATCTCCTACGCCTTCTATTACGTCTGCAACTCTATTTGATGCTTCATCTTTCAATGCTGTTGTTGCCCGTTCTCTTGCACCTGTTACTGCAGCAATGGAAGCATCAAATCTCGAAGCAACTGCTTCTTGATCAACATTTGGATCTTTTGAAGCAAGAAACACTGCTTCCGCTTTAGCTGCTGCTAATCTAGCACTTAGTAAATCATATTCCATATTTACCATTGCAATTTTAATATCTCTCTCAGAGTTTATAGCAGCTATTCTTTCTTCCTGTAGAGTTTTTTCTATGGTTGCTCGTTGTTCTGCTGTAATTACACTTTGTTGAAGTGCAGGATTTGCTTTACTTGCAGCTCTTTCTTCTCTTTCTAATACTTCTCTTCTTGCTTGAATTATTTTATCTTGGTTTTGCTGTTGTTTAGAAACTATTGCATTTAACTCTCTTTGTCCTTCTTGTTCTAACTTTAATCTTCTAAGAGTTCTATTTTCTGTTGCCGAAGCAGTGTATTCAGCCGCAGCGTTCTGCATATCGGCAAGCTCTGTGGCATTTCGTTTTAATTGAGCATTCATTTCACTGTCTGCAGCAGCTACTGCCGCTGCAGAAGCTTTTGGTATAAGAGCTATAGCTGAATTAACACCCTCTAGATCTATAAGACTGTCTAAAGGTATCTGAGGGCCATGATAAAATTCACTAGAATTTAAAGCTGCTTTTTTAGCATTTTCTGCGGTTATTTCTTTATTTATATTTTCTGTTCTTATTCTTGCAACTTCTAACTGTGCTCTTAAAAGAGTGAATTCTAGTTCAATTGTTTCTTTTTTAATTCTTGCTTCTTCTTTAATTATCTTTTCTGCCTTGATATCTTGATCCTTTGCACTATCATATGCTTGTTGAGGATTTACTATTCTGCCGTCTCCGATAGCAGCACTAGCGGCTTTTGCAGTCTCATCTGCAATAGCTCTATCTAATTCTAGCGCAGATGATTTTGCAGCATTTAATCTAGTTTGTAAACTAAGAAGTTCTTTGAATCCCCTTTGTTCTTCAGTAAGAAAACTTACTTGATTTTCTGCTATCATTAATCTTTGATCATCTAAATCAAGAATTTCTGAAGTTAAAGTTTTTCTGTCTTCACCAAGTTTTTTAAGTTGAGCATTAGCGGCAACATCATCTTTGTTATTTTTTAATATTAATTCTTGTTTTGTAATTTCATTGTCAATAAGCTGAATTTGAGCTCTTTTTGCAGCATTTTCTGCATGAAACAGAGCTACAGCATCTGACTCTGTCATTTGTCGAACTTTTGCTCTCTTTATTTGTTGATTCGCAATATCAAGATTTGCTTTTCCAATTAAATGTTGCTCTTGTAGATTCTTAAATACGTCCTCTGTCTGCATAACCATTACTTCAAAAGAACCCACAATTGCTGAGGCTTGAGCAGCAATTTCAGCAGGTATCTCTTGATCAGGGCCTAAATCTCTCACTTTCTTAAGCTGAGCTTGCACTTCTTCACTAAAAGAGTCCCCTAATGCTCCAACAGCATTTTCAGCCACTAATCTTAAGCGATCTTCCATATTTGTTAAGTCTCTTCCTACTTTATCCATATTTTCTATGGCTTCCCTTACCTGAGTAATTCCGGATACTGCTTCATCATATGGAGTTTTATTTTTAAAAGAAGAGTATAACTCATTTAAAGGTTTTTGAGCATCTTGAAGAGACTTACCATAGTCTTTTAATGCAATATCAGACTGAATTTGTCCTACCACCACATCTTTGTAAGCAGCAATTAAAGTTTTTAAGCCTGTTAAATAATTTCTTGTTTCACCTGCTGCATCTGCTTTTGCAATGGCATCTTTTTGAAATTCTTTTACGGCATCTGCTATTTCAGGATTATTAGAAGTTAAAACACTAACTGCTCTATGCAAATCTGTAGCAGCACTAACTCCTGGTTCTATTCCCTTTTGAGCTAACATTTCAAATAGTTCAACTTGACTTGCTACTATTCCATTCTGAATTTCCATAGCATTTCCTTGTGAAAGAATTGTAGCACTAAAAGTATTAATTGTATCACTTGTTCCTTCATAGGCTTTTGCTACTTCTTTAAAAATTTCTCTATTTTCTGCGGAAACATCATTTAGCTTTTCTGTTCTTGCATTTAATAAGTCTATTTCTTTATTTATACCTCGTGCATATAAAGATGCTCTGTATATTCCATATCCCGCTGCACCAACAGCTGCAACACCTACAGCTACGGCTGCTAACATTGGAAGCATTGTTATAAATGCTGTTCCAATTAACCTTAAGCTAATTGTAAGTTTAGTTAATGCTCCATTTAAGGCAATAGATCTTGCCATAAATTTACCAACGCCTTTTTGTGCTTTTTTAGTTCCTTTATCGACTTCACCAAAAAGACCGCCCAGCCCTTCCATCGCTGCACCAAACTGTCCCGCAGAAATTAGTCCTGCTAATTCTGCTTCCAGCAACAGTGCTTGGGCTGCTGCTTGTTGTTGTATTGCAAGAGTTGCCGCATTTCTTGCTGCGGTTGCTCCTTTTAGTGCATTAGCACTTTTTATTGCTTGCTTGCTGTTAGCTCTATTTAGTCTTATTTCTTGCTCTAAAAAGCCTGCATTAGATTGCATACTCTTTTGAGCAGAGTTTTGCATTTTTGTAAGCATTGCGGTTTTATCCGCTGCTCCTGCAACTTCTGTTTGTAATTGCTTAAACTTAGGAGGAACATTTTTCATGCCCGCAATAAGTCCTAGAGTTGTGGTTTGTGCGTTTTCTTGCTCTAGTGCTAAATCTCCGTATCTTTGTCCTAATTCTGATATTGAAGGGGCCATACTTTTAACAATAGTTCCACCAAAAGCAGAAAGCACTCCCACCAAAGCAAGACTGCTAGAATTTAAAAATTCTACAAAAGGAACTAAGGCAGTATTTAAAAAACCTAAAACAGTTTTGGTTAAATCATTAAAACTCGCAGAGAGTTTGTCATAAGGATTTACATCTACAGCATTACCTATTGCGGAAAACTTTCGTTCTCCTTCTTCAAGAACAGCATTCATAAATGCTTGTCGTTTTTCAGCTAAAGTAAGTTGACTAGCTAATTTATTATTTGCAATAGCAAAGTCTTGTGTAGCTTGATCAAGCCGCACCATAATTCCTAATTCATCTAAAAGTTCTGGCTCGAGTTTTACTGCACCTCTAACTAGTCGATTCATAGAATCTGACATATCTCTACCAAGTGCAATACTTGTATTTTTTGCTACTTCTCCTAACTTTTCAAGAGTATCAGGGCTAAATCCTGCAGAAATTACCATGGAAGTAGATCTTAAAGCATCTTCCATATTAATAGCGTTTCCTGTTACTCTTTGTAAATCACGAGCAAGTGCTCCCATGGCTATTCCAGAAGCCTGCCCCAAAGCTGTAACACCTGCTGTTAGTTGTTGTACTTGAGCTGCTCTTTGTAAAGCACCAAAAGCAGCGGTAACAGCAAATATATTTGCAGCTAAAACTGCATAGGCTGGAACTAGTCCTCCTGTTATACCTTGGGATTGTTTTGCAAAGTTTTTGGATAAGTTTGAAGAGGTGTGAGCCGCACCTTGCATAGTGCGATAAGTTGCATTATTGCTTTTTCCAAGCTGTTTAGTACTTTTATCTAATTTATCGGTGGCGCCCGCAGCTTCCTTAGCCTGTTTTCCTACAATAGCTAAGGAACCGTTATCATCAACCTGTATAGTTAATTTTATTTTGTTGGCCACTTTTCGACTGTCTCTTTGCTTTTTCAAACTGCCTCTTTATTTCTTCAGAGGATTTTTTGATAGCTCTTGAGTCTAACCAAGATAGAATTTGAAAAAAGAATTCTTTATCTTCTATCCCGTATAACTCTATATAATGACTTACATTTGTATAGTCTTTTCCTGTGTATCCAATGTCTGGGAAAATACGATCTCCCATTAGATTAAAAGTATTTACTGCATATACCATAATCTCTGGAAAATCCTCCCAATCTGGAGGAATTTCTTCCAGTATTGGTTCGTTTCCCATTTGTTCGCATAACTCGAGATAATTATCTCGAGTCATTCCAGTATCACTGTTCTGAAACAGCTTTTCTAGACGCTCTAGCGCTTGGCTTTTCTGGTCCTCTACGAAAATTATCTAAATCAAAGACTACCTCGTTGAGCCACATATCAAATTCTGTTGAATTACTAACAAGTTGTTCTGCATTTTCTTCGGAATAAGCTATTTCTTGCGAAGAGTCTTGTCCTTCCATATCAATAAGAACTAAAGTTTCTAGATGAGCTAGAGTTAGTCCTTTCCAATTTTTAAGAGTTGCTTTTGCAAACTCTTCTACAAACTTATCTTCATCTAAGTCTTCTGTAATTGCTCTTGTTTTTCGGTCAAACTTCTGAGAAATACATCTTTTACGAAGACTTCCTAATTCTTTTCGTGATAAGTTTACCACTTCGACGGAAAATCCGTCCAACCCAGGAAAATCGATCCAAGCTGCCTTAGAATCGACCATCAATTTTTTTAGTTCCATGCTGTTAAGCTCCAGTTGAGTAAGTTAAAATAGAATTCAAACTCGAAGAGTTATCAATCAGTCTCCAGTCAAAGCTTTGAGTATAAACTGATCCTGATCCAATTCGGTTTGTAAAACTACAGTTTCCATCCACTGAAATACCTCGAAACGAGGATCCAGTTCCGTTCCCTGCAGTTAATATCATGGGGGAGGAAGCACTCCAATTCTGTAATGATTGTGTTCCTGTACCCTTTGACTCAGTAATATATTGATTTACTGAACCAGAGAGAACACGTTTATCCAGTGTAAATTCAGACGGATACATACTATTTGAACTATCCGTTGCTGAAAGACTCCCATGTACTGTTGTATAGGGGGTCCACTGAACTTCATTTTGTAGCTCTATTGAAGCGCTTATAATACTAGACAATGATTGTGAATCAAAAGAAACACTTACAGCAGGCTTTGATATATACCGAAGAGAACTACTTCTACTTTGTAGTGTTCCTGGTACTCCTACTCCATTATTCAAGTCTGATCTATATATTAGCTTTGATGCTTCTCCAGAAATCTCCAAACGCAGGGGTCGTGATCTCTCAATTACGAAACTCCCGTTTGTTATAACAGATTTATTAAGCTGAAATACGTCGCCAACATTTACATTGCCAACAGTATCATTTAAAGCTACTACATATAAATCAAAATCAGTTATTAAGTTACTATAAATAGAATCGTTATCTACAAGTAAATTAAAAACTATATCAAAATCTGAGTCTTTCAAAAGAGGCATATTAAAATCAAATTGAGCAGGATTTGCTCTATTAATCACACTTCCTTCAAAAAACTCATTTCCAGCATGTAAGGTATTTACTCTATAATTTTCTTGTGCAAAACTTTGACTAAAAGTTATAGAACTTATATCCAGTTTATATTTCAAAACCGGGTTTCCGCTAGAGTTCAAAGTTACAACATAAACCTCTACTTCTTTCTGAAAATTATATTTTGGCATAACCTTTTTACATGCAAAAAGGGGCTCAAAAATGAACCCCTTTCACTTTCGGAACCTATATTATAGAGTAACCGATGAAAAATGTCAAGAATTATTTTTCAAAGGTTAGGCTAGACTAGTTGGTCCACGATATTTAAGCTCTATTTCATCTGCTTCACCAATACTTGATCCTAGTCCATGAAAGTTAGTTTCCAAAGAAATAACATCATCAATAGAATGGGAAGGTATTTCAAGGTGACATCTATCAATCCTGAACTCAAGTCCAGGAGTTGCACCAGTGCCTCCAACATTAAACTGTAGCTCAAACTCATTAATAACCGTTTCAGTGTCTTGTACTAAGTCTTCAAATAAGTTTTTACTTTTATTTGTAGCAGCATCAGAAGATCCTAAGTAACAATTAAAACTTCCTGTTACAGTTCTTGTTCCTGTAACGTGTTCAATTGGTTGGTTTACTCGTCCTATTTCCTCTGGAGTTAAGAAGGTAATATTATTACTAATCGTAATATTTCCAGAAGTAATAGCGACACTATATGAATCCTCATAGTCTACATCTGTATTGTTGGTATCAAAAGTTGTATCAGGAGCAATAGATAACTGAGTTAATCTGTTTCTTAAGAAGTTTCCAGTATCTTTTGTTCCTTCATCAATTGCATGATGCCAGTGAGTACCTTTTGTAGCTCCTGAACCAGATGAAACATAGAAAGAATAGTTTTCATCCGTATCTATAAACAGTTGTCCTGCTGCAGTAGCAGTCGGCTCAGTTGCACTAACAGTTACAGAGGATGTAAAGTCAGTAATTTGAGAGCCAAAACCAGACCAATTTATAGTTGCAATACCATCAATATCAAAATCTATAGAGGCTTCATTAATTACTGAGTTTGCAAGTTTATAGACAAGTAGTCCAGCACTTCTATCACTAAGTACAAAGTAAAGATCGAAAGTTGCTAAGGAGGATCGATTTGAGTCAAAAAAGTTGATATCAAGATCCGTTGTATCAGTAGTAAAAGCTTCACTTGTTACAGTAAGAACCATATTACCGCCTTGACCTCCAAGCTGGCTCTGAGCAATAGTAATTGTAGCTCCTGTTCTAAAGCCAATTCCTCTATCAGTAATTACAGCAGTAGCAGCACCAGATCCATCCGTAGTTACAGTAACTACTGCAGAAGCAGCTACATTTGAGCTATTGCTTCCAATTGTTACGCCAGTACCAGGAACAGCTATAGTGTATGTTTTATTAGTGGGTCTGGCAGTACCGGGTGTGGTCATTGTGAGAGAAGTAATAGCACCCCCAGTCGTACCATGATTCCATGCGTATGTACTGGTATTATAGTCATTTTTACTTCCCATACATACCCACAGAGCTTCTTCTACTGCGTGCATGTTTGTTGCGCTACCGTTTCCTGCTTTACCGGCTCCGCCACCGCCTGTAGCTAGATTTCCACTAGCGTTATAAGCAGTATTATGCTTAAAAGGTCTAGCATATGTGCTAAAGGAAAATTCTGCTGCGGAAAGCGAATCCGTAAACATTTTTCGTCCACGACGGCTTCTACCGCTAGCATCTTCCATTTCGTTCAGAGTTATCTCTGAAGCATTTGTTGCTTGAGAAAAGCTAAAACCATCGA
>MDTB01194014.1_pt1 | contig 17647 bp, 12 predicted proteins | sample 811161 | NCBI WGS metagenome assembly MDTB01 (sample SAMN05326650, study PRJNA326480) | marine metagenome | isolation source: seawater | place: Mediterranean Sea | collected 2009
ACCAGAACCTGAACCAGAACCTGAACCAGAACCTGAACTAGAACCAGAGCCTGAACCAGAGCCAGAACCAGAGCTTGAACCTGAAGATGACGAATCATTAAAAAAAGGGTTAGAAAAAACTAAAAAAAGTTTTTTCTCTAAATTAAAGTCAGCAGTACTTGGAAAATCTAAGATTGATGATGAAGTTCTAGATGATTTGGAAGAAGTATTAATTACCTCAGATGTTGGGGTTGAAACAACAGTAAAAATTATTGAAAAAATAGAGGAGAGAGTATCAAAAGAAAAATATACTAGTATCAAAGAACTTAATGGTATTTTAAAAGATGAAATTGTAAAAATTTTAGCAGAGAACAGTTCTGATCTTGACGCGTTTGATGTCTCAGAAGATTCAGTCCCCTACGTTATCTTAGTTGTTGGTGTAAATGGAGTTGGGAAAACTACTACTATTGGTAAGTTAGCATCTCAGTTTAAAGAAGGAGGTCTTAAAGTTTTAATAGGTGCTGCTGATACTTTTAGAGCGGCAGCAGTTGATCAGATATTGATGTGGGGCAAAAAAGTTGGAGTTGATGTTGTCTCTCATGGGATGAATACAGACCCAGCATCAGTGGCATATGACGCTGTCAAAAAAGCAGTAGATGAGAAATATGATGTAGTAATTATTGACACGGCTGGTAGATTACATACTAAACTTAACTTAATGAATGAGTTATCAAAGATTAAGAGAGTAGTTCAAAAATTTAAAGCGGATGCCCCTCATGAAGTAATGTTAATTTTGGATGGAAGTACAGGTCAAAATGCATTTGTTCAGGCTGAAGAATTTACTAAGGCAACAGATGTAAATTCTATAACAATTACAAAACTAGATGGTACTGCAAAGGGAGGAGTATTAATTGGTATTACTGATCAATTTAAAATTCCTATCAAATATATTGGTGTCGGAGAGAAAGTCGGTGATTTAAAGTTGTTTCATAAAGGCGAGTTTGTAAATTCTTTTTTTGATTAATGGACTTAGTCACATCATTATCAAACTTAATAATAAGTTCAGCTGACTTTCTTTGGAATGGTCCAATTCTAATATCATTACTCATAGGAGGAGGGATATATTTTTCTGTAAGATCAAGACTTACTCCATTATTTTATTTTAAACATTCATTTAAACTTATAAGTAAGAAAGATAATTCCCAAAAGGGGTTAAGTTCATTTGAAAGTGCCTCAAGTCAAATAGCGGGAATAGTTGGTATGGGGAATATAAGTGGTGTAGCTATTGCAATTTCCCTAGGTGGTCCAGGAGCAATATTTTGGATGTGGATCACGGCATTGTTTGGAATGGTAACAAAATTTTATACTTGTTCTCTTGCTGTTTTATATAGAAAAAAAGTAGATAATAAATTTTATGGGGGACCAATGATAGTAATTTCTAAGGGTTTAGGTAGAAAGTGGAAACCAATGGCTATTATATTTTGTTTTTTTGGGATGCTTGGTGTATCCCCAATTTTCCAGTCAAATCAGATTGTCGAAGTAGTAAATGCTGTTATCATTAAAGAAAATTTTTTGTTTGATGATAAGTTTTATAATGATCTAATAATTGGCGTATTCATTGTAATTCTTGTTTCCTCTGTGATCTTAGGTGGGATAAAGAGAATAGGAAAAGTTGCTAGTAAAATAGCTCCAATTATGGTTTTAGTTTATATGGTTATGGTATTCTATATTATGGTAATCCATTATGATATGGTGTTACCAAGTCTTATTCTTATTGTTACTGATGCATTCACTGCAAACTCAGTTTTAGGAGGATCAATTGGCTCTATCATATTGATCGGTGCAAGAAGAGCCTCATTTTCTAATGAAGCTGGAATTGGCACGGCTCCTATTATACATGCATCAAGTAAAACTGAAAATCCAATAGAGGAGGGTATAGTCTCAATGATAGGTCCATTTGTAGATACAATAATAGTATGTACCCTTACCGCATTATGTGTCTTGGTTACTGATTCTTGGACAAACTATAATTATGCAGGTATAGAAATGGTCAACTATGCGTTTAGTAGTTCAATGCCAAGTTTTGGACCTTACATACTCTTATTTACAACTTTAACCTTTGCAATTTCTACTTTATTTAGCTTATCTTTTTTTGGAGAAAGGTGTACAGCATTTTTATTTGGAGAAAAGCACGGCCCTCATTATAGAGTATTGTACTTAATCCTAATATTAATAGGATCAGTATCATCACTAAAGTTTGTTATTAGTTTAATTGATCTTTCATATGGTATTATGGCCTTTCCAACATTAATATCTGCACTAATTTTAGCACCAAAAGTTGATAAAATGGCTAAAGATTATTTTAAAAAATTAAATTGACTCATATGGTAACAAATTTTTATATTTGTAATGCGATAAAAGCAAAATATGAATATAATTATTGCGGGAACAGGTGAAGTTGGTTTTTACCTTTCTAAGTTACTTGCACAGGAATCTCATAATATAGTCATTATTGACCATGATAAAAAAGCGCTCGAAAAAGCCACCCATAACCTAGATGTTTCAACAATAAATGGTGATGCAACATCTATCAGAACCCTTGAAGCTGCGGGTGCGAAAAAGGCGGATCTCTTAATAGCAGTTACTTCATCTCAACAGGTAAACATTTTATCATGTTCTATTGGTAAAAATTTTGGTGTTAAAAAATGTATTGCAAGAATTTCAAATACTGAATTGCTTCATAGAAAAGATACTTTTGATCTTGCATCTTTGGGTATTGATGAGGTAATATATCCGGAATCTTTAGGGGCTAATGAAATTAAAAATTTACTTAAAGAATCTGCAGCAACAGATTCCTTAGAGTTTGATGGAGGAAACCTTCATCTTATAGGTATAATGATAGATGATAAATCTGAATTAAAAGATAAAACACTTGCTGAATCTGCATATTTAAATCCTGATACTAATTATACACCTGTTGCGATAGTTAGAGATATTGAAGACGTAATTCATAATGAAACTATTATACCACGTTCACATAATATTCTCAAGAAAGGTGACCACGCCTACTTTATAACGGAGTCTGAAACTGGTGTTGATAGAGTTTTATCTTTAGCAGGGAAAGAAAGTTTAGATATTAAAGACATAATGATTTTTGGAGGTTCTCCACTTGCCTACATGACGGCAAAATATCTTTCTAAAAAATATAATATTAAATTAATCTGTGATGATATAGTAAAATGTGAAAAATTTGCTGATGAGTTACCAAATGTTATGGTAATCAATGGATCTGCTACAAATATTGATTTAATGAAAGAAGAAGATCTAGATAATATGGATGCATTTCTTGCACTATCATATGAAACAGAAAAAAATATTTTAGCATCATTAGCAGCTAAGGAATCTGGAGTAAAGAAGACAATTTCTCAAGTCGAAAATATAGATTTTATACCATTGGCTCAGAATATGGGATTGAATACTACAATTAATATTAAGTATTTGGCGGCAAATTTTATTTTTAAATATATAAGTGAAAGTAAGTTTCTGGATTATTCTACATTACAAGGTGTAGACGCTGAAATTATAGAAGTCGAAGTGAAATCTGATTCTGAAGTTTTAGGTAAAAAATTAAGAGATTTGAATTTTCCAAAAGACAGTATAGTAGGGGGTCTTACAAGAGGTGATAAGGCATTATTCCCAAGAGGTGAGTTTGAGTTTGAGGAGGAAGATAGGGTTATTGTAGTCACAAAAAAAGAAACAAAGAGTACTATAGAGTCAATGTTTAAATGAGATTCAATTTAAAAGTTATTGGTAATATTATTGGAATTCTGTTAATGATTAATGGTTTTCTTATGCTTACCGCTGTCCCTTTTGGAATTTATCATGTTGAAACTTCTTGGAAGGGAATATTACTTTCTTCTCTGATTAACTCTGCTATTGGATTTTTTCTTTATTATTCCACTAAGAACAATCAGAATAAAGAATTGAGAAAGAGAGATGGTTACCTGATCGTAACATCTTCTTGGATAATTATGTCTTTTTTTGGAATGCTTCCTTATCTTATAACAGGTCAAATTCCCGGTGTTGCTAATGCTTTTTTTGAGACTGTTTCAGGATATACAACAACAGGAGCTACTATTTTGGATGATATTGAATCACTTGATCATGGAATTTTATATTGGAGAAGTTTAACTCAGTGGATTGGAGGAATGGGTATAATTGTATTAGCTGTAGCAATTTTACCTTTCTTAGGAATTGGTGGTATGCAGTTATTTGTTGCTGAAGCTCCGGGAGTATCAATAGATAAATTACAACCTAGAATAAAAGAAACAGCTCAGAGATTATGGCAAATATATATATCATTTACTGTAGTCCTTTTCTTTATACTTTGGGCTGAAGGTATGGACTTATTTCAGGCTGTTAATCATGCGATGACTACTTTTGCAACTGGAGGTTTTTCTACAAAAAATGCTAGCATTGGATATTTTGAATCCCCATTAATTCAATATACAATAATCCTTTTTATGTTTATTTCCGCTACAAACTTTACCCTAACATATTTCGCTATAAATCTTAATTTTAAGAAAGTTATTAATAATGAAGAATTTAGAATCTATTTCTTTTTTATTATAATCTTAACTCTTATTGTATTCTTTACTTTGTTAGGGATTGATAGTTCTTATGCTGAGGAGACTTTTAGGTCTGCACTCTTTAGCATTGTATCAATAATAACAACAACAGGTTTTACTACAGTCGACTTTACTGGATGGACTGAGTTTATTACAATTTTGTTTTTTATTTTAATGTTCTTTGGGGCATCTGCTGGTTCTACTTCTGGAGGTATAAAAATTGTAAGACATGTCATACTTCTAAAGAATAGCTATAATGAAATTAAAAAACAACTCCATCAGTCTGCTGTTTTTACACTTAAGTTTAATAACAATAAAGTCCCGCAAAGTGTAGTTACTAATATTCTTGCATTTATGATGTTATATGTTGTTATTTTTTCTTTGGGATCTATAATTATGACTATTTTAGGGGTTGATTTTATAACTTCAATTGGGTCAGTTGCTGCAACTCTTGGAAATGTAGGTCCGGGAATTGGAGAAGTAGGACCTTCAAGTAATTACAACTCTATACCTAATGCTGGAAAATATTTTCTCTCTCTTTTAATGTTCATTGGAAGACTTGAGTTATTAACTTTTTTAATGATTCTGACTCCTGTTTTCTGGAAATATAATTAATATGGAATACGCTTTTTATATAATTTGGAATGCAAACCCTGAAATAATATCTGGATTACCACCAAGATGGTATGGACTATTATTTGCATCAGGGTTTTTGATAGGATCGTATATAATGAGATGGATATACAAGTTAGATGGAAGAGATCCTGAGGAAGTTGAGAGACTCACTTTGTATATGGTTATTGCGACAATTGTTGGTGCAAGAGTTGGTCACTGTTTATTTTATGATCCAGTTTATTACCTTTCTAATCCTTTAAAAATTTTATATATATGGGAAGGCGGGCTTGCAAGTCATGGTGCTGCTATTTCTATTATACTTGGTATGATTATTTATTCAAGGAAAGTAAACGAACACTTCTTCTGGGTAATGGATAGAATTGTTATTGTTGTTTGTCTTGCAGGAGCTTTCATAAGAACAGGTAATTTTATGAATTCTGAAATTCTTGGACTACCTACAGAATCAGGTAATGGAGTGGTATTTGCGAGAAGTGTAAATGATATATTATCATTTAGGTTTGATGGAAGAGTTGAAAATATTACATTCCATAAGAGGACTGGAGACTCAAGCGAAAATGGAATTCCTTTAACTATTAGACTAGAGTACGGAGAGGGTGTAGGTGTAGATAAAGAGAGTGAAAATAATTATTACAGGACTAATGTCAAGAACTATTTAATAGGTTATGAGGGAATAAGAAAACATATTTATGAGGAACAGGGAAAAGATTTAGACTTTAAAATATTTAAAAATGGTTCCAAGTATTATGCTGAGATTTATACAATAGGAATCCCTAGGCATCCAGCTCAGATGTATGAAGCGTTTTATTGTCTTTTATTATTTATATCTCTTTTGAGCTTATGGTATTTTAGGCGGACCTCTCTAAATGATGGCTTTATTTTTTCAATTTTTATGATAGTGCTGTGGACGCTTAGAATTTTTGATGAACTTGTAAAAGAGAATCAAGTTGATTGGGAGGCGGACATTCCTTTGAACATGGGACAGTGGCTAAGTATACCTATGATTATACTTGGCTTAATAATTTTTATTAAAACATTTCCATCAAAAAAATCAACATAACTCTTTAACCTTACTTAACGTAAATAATATCACTGTGGAAGGAGTTATTTTCGAAAAATTTCTTGGGTCTTTAAAAAATTTAAAATCAAAAAATTTTGATGATCTTTTAAAAATTTATCAACAAATTTTGTTGATTACATCAGGAGATTTTAATAAGACAATATCTCTATTGACTGAGCTTGATAGAAAATATAACATTACTTCAGATAATTATGGGATTGGTAATTTTATTGAAGACTTGAAAAAGAAAGGTTACATTATTGAAAATAAGTCTGAGGATAATATTGAAATAACTAAGAAGTCAGAAATCGAATTAAGAAAATCTGCTCTAGAAGAAATTTTTGGAAAACTTAAGAAAGGAAATATTGGCAGTCATATGACTAATTCATCAGGGCCCAGTATTGAACTTGACTCTTCAACTAAACCTTATGAGTATGGAGACAATATAGAAAAGATAGCATTTAATGAATCTATTAAAAATGCTCAAATAAATCATGGTATCGAAAACTTTAAATTAAATGAAGATGATTTGGAGACATATGAGTCTGATCATAAAACTCAGACATCAACTGTTCTCTTAATTGATATTAGCCACTCGATGATTTTATATGGAGAGGATAGAATTACTCCTGCAAAAAAGGTAGCAATGGCCTTGTCCGAATTAATCATGAAGAAGTATAAAAAAGATACTATTGATGTGGCTGTTTTTGGGAATGATGCATGGCAAGTTAAAATTAGGGATATTCCTTATCTTAAAGTTGGTCCATATCACACTAATACAATTGCAGGTCTTGAGTTAGCTATAGATATCTTAAGAAGAAGAAAAAATAATAACAAACAAATATTTATGATAACTGATGGTAAGCCAACATGCATGAAGGTTGGAATTAATTATTATAAAAATGCCTTTGGACTAGATCCTAAAATATTAAACAAAACATATAATTTAGCTTCAGTCTGTAAGAAGAGTAATATCAGGGTTAACACTTTCATGATAGCCTCTGACCCGTATCTTATGGAATTTGTTGAGAAGTTTACCGAAATAAATGATGGCTCAGCTTATTTTGCTGATCTAAATGATTTAGGGTCAATGGTATTAAAAGATTATAGTAGAAATAAAATTAAAAAATATTAATAATGGAATATTTAAAAATAACAACTCTAGCAGCATTAAAAAATTCAGGTTGGAAATCTAAGTCTATTAAGGAAGAGTTAAGAGATAATCTAATCAAGTATAAAAAAGAAAAAAAAGATATTTTCACTGATATACATGGATACGAAGAAACTGTAATACCAGATTTAGAAAGAGCTATCTTATCAAAACATGATATAAATTTCTTAGGACTAAGAGGACAGGCAAAAACAAAGATAGCCAGAGAACTAGTAGAACTCTTAGATGAATATATTCCTATTGTAAAAGGTTCTGTTCTTAATGAAGATCCTTTTAAACCCATAACACATTATGCTAAAGATTTAATTAAAAAAGAGGGAGAAAGTACTCCCATTACATGGCTACATAGGTCAGAGAGATTTACTGAAAAGCTAGCAACCCCAGATGTAACTGTGCCTGATCTTATTGGTGATATCGATCCTATCAAGGCAGCAAATTTGAAACTCTCATTCTCAGATTTTCAGGTTATCAATTATGGATTAATTCCGAGGTCAAATAGATGTATTTTTGTTATTAATGAGATACCAGATTTGCAACCGAGAATACAAGTATCTCTTTTTAATATTTTACAAGAAAATGACATACAGATTAGAGGGTTTAATTTTAGAATGCCTTTAGATATACATTTTGTTTTTACAGCAAACCCTGAAGATTATACAAATAGAGGAAATATAGTTACTCCTTTAAAAGATAGAATTGGAAGCCAGATTCTTACTCATTATCCTAAAAACATTGAAACATCTAAAGAAATTACTAAACAAGAAAATAAAGTAAATAAGTTAGTTTCTGATAGAATTCATGTTCCTGAGCTAGCTAAAAATATGATTGAACAGTTAGCATTTGAGGCTAGGGATTATGAATACGTTGATAGTAAGAGTGGAGTCTCTGCTAGATTAACTATAGCAGCCTACGAGTATATGTTATCTTCTGCCGAAAGGAGGATGTACTTAAATGATGAGAAGGAAACAGTTATAAGAATATCTGATTTTCTCTCTATTATTCCTGCAGTAAATGGAAAACTAGAGTTGGTTTATGAGGGAGAGCAAGAAGGTTCATATATAGTCGTATTAAATTTAATATCTAAGACAATTAAGAGAATATTTAATAATACATTTCCTGTTATCAATCTTAAATCTAAAGATAAGAAAAAGCATAATCCATATAAGAGTATTCAAGATTGGTTTGAAAAAAATAAAATTAAACTTAGAAATGATTTTAGTAATGAAGATTATAATAATTCTTTACATCAGATAAGAGGTCTTGAGGAAATTGTAAAAAATAAGATGTCAAGTATTAGTCCTAAAGAGATAAATTTTTATATGGAATTTTTATTGCACGGAATTGCAGAGAATAGTTTAATTTCAAAAAAATATACAAATACGAGTATAGACTTCAAGGATTTAATTTCTGATATTTTTAGCGGTGAGAAGGAGTTGAAATAATCTATTTTGATTGTGGAAAACACCCACATGGTCTTTCTTTGAATGAATAACCAATCCCAATTTCAAATGAGCTTCCAATAGTATTCCCTATTCCATATCTAGCAAATACTTTTAAGTTTTCATTAGATATTCCAATAAATGGTTTGATTACATATGGCATAACATTTTTATTAGAGCTATTAAAACTTTCAAATCCAAAACCTACCCCTAAAAATGGTGAAAATGTTTCATCAAAAAAGTAATAGTAAGCATTTATAGTTATAGGGATCAAAGACTTTTCTGTTGATGAATTGTCTGGATTCGAAAAAGTTCTCATGATTCCTGCCTCGATAGATATCTCATATTTTGCTTTCTGATCTAAGGTATAAATCAATTCTCCTAATACACCAATTCCTTGATCAAATAAATATTTATCAGTAGGGTGATCATTTAATCCCACCACAAATTTTGTTAATCCTGAAACTGAGAATCTCACAGGGTTATAATATTTATTCTGTTTGTTTTGAGAAAATGACAGATATGGTAATAAAGTAAGAAAGGAAAAAATTAACGTAAATTTTCTTATGTGAGATAGCATAAAAATTATATACTTGTTTAACTAAATCAATTCTTAAATCTATGAAAAATTATTCCTCTTTTTTAATATTAACCTTTTTGTTTTTCTCTTTTTCTTGTTCTAAAAAGCCTATTGAACCTGTTGTCGCTGATCTTGTTATTAATAATGGGACTATTTATGATGGATCTGGAGAAAAACCTTTTATAGGGTCTATTGGAATAAAAGATGATAAAATAATATACGTAGGAGAAAATACAAATTTTGATGCAGATTCTACTATTGATGCCTCTGGACTTGCTGTATCTCCTGGCTTTATTAATATGTTAAGTTGGGGTTATGGTACTCTCATGAATGATGGAAGAGGATTATCTGACTTAAAACAAGGTGTAACCTTAGAAGTCTTTGGAGAGGGCACATCCCCAGGTCCTTATTATGAAGATGGTAAATTAATTTCATTTGGTGATGCAATGAATAGACTTGAAGAAAATGGTGTTTCGATGAATGTTGCTTCTTTCCTTGGTGCTGCAACAACTAGGATTTTAGAAGTAGGTTATGATAATCGAGCAGCATCAGCTGGAGAGATGAAAAGAATGAAAAATATAGTTAAAAAATCTATGAAAGAAGGTGCTATGGGTATAGGATCTTCACTTATCTATGCACCCGGAGACTATGCTTCCACAGAGGAATTAATTGAGATAAGTAAAACTGCTTCAGAGTATGGAGGTATGTATATTTCTCATATGAGAAACGAAGATAATAAAGTTATGGAAGCTCTAGAAGAATTAATTACTATCTCTAGAGAAGCAGATATTCCCGCAGAAATATATCATTTAAAAACCTCTAGAAAAGCAAATTGGGAAAAAATTGATGATGTAATAAAAAGGGTAGAAGAGGTAAGGGGTGAAGGCTTAAAAATTACAGCTGATATTTACACTTACAATGCCAGCTCTACTGGTCTTACAGGTGTTATTCCTACATGGGTTCAAGAGGGAGGACACAGGGCATGGATTAATAGGATGAAAGATCCCAGTGTCAGAGAGAGGCTAATGGAAGATATTAGAAAAGAATTATCTGAACAACCTCCTGAGGGTATTCTCATGGTAGGCTTTAAAACTGCTTCTATGTCAAAAAAATATCTAGCTAAAACTGTGGCCGAGGCAGCTGAGATGAGAGGGCAGAGCCCTGAAGAAGCTATTATTGATATGATAATAGAGGATGACCATAGAATTCAATGTATATATTTTAGTATGTCTGAAGAAAATATTAGAAAAAAAATTAGTTTACCATGGGTATCATTTTGTTCTGATGCAGGTATCTATAGTGATATAAGTAAGAATTTTAGAACTCATCCTAGAGCTTTCGGTAGTTTTATCAGAGTACTTGGGAAATATTCCAGAGATGAGAAACTTTTTCCATTAGAGGAAGGAATAAGAAGACTCACTAGTTTTCCTGCTAGCAATTTAAAATTAAAAGAAAGAGGTTTACTAAAAGAAAATTACTTTGCTGATATTGTCATTTTTAATATGGATGAGGTGAAAGATAATGCAACATTTGAAGAGCCTCTTCAATTCGCAGAGGGTGTTAATCATGTGCTGGTCAATGGAGTTCCAGTTCTATTAAATGGAAAACATACAAATAAATATTCAGGAAGATTTGTTAAAGGACCTGGTTATTTAAATTAATTAGTCTTTGGACCACTACCTCTTTTTCTAGATGCCAGATATCTTTCTAGATGCATCTCGTTTAGTTCATCTGAATCTCCATATTTATTCCTCAAATCAACCAATCTTTCATGCATCATGTCTTTAATGTTAACATACTCTGGATTATCGTAAATATTATTCATTTCAGAAGGATCTTCCTCAAGGTCATACATCTCCCACTCATCAATGTCATAGTAGAAATGCATTAACTTATACCTATGTGTTCTCACGCCATAATGTCTTTTAACCATATGAACAGAAGGGTATTCATAATAAGTGTAATAAATAGCATCTCTCCACTCTGAATGAGTTTGATTCACAATATTTCTGAAAGATTTCCCTTGAATATTACTAGGTATTTCAATGCCAGCATAGTCTAAAAAAGTAGGTGCAAAATCTAAATTTTGAATAAGTTCATTTATCTCAATTCCTTTTTTAATTTCTTTTGGGTATCTCATTAAAATAGGTGTTCTTAATGACTCTTCATACATAAATCTTTTATCAAACCATCCGTGTTCTCCCAAATAAAAACCCTGATCTGATGTGTAAACAACAATTGTATTCTCAGTTAATCCGTTTTCGTCTAAATAATTAAGTACCTCTCCAACTCCATCGTCTATCGACTGAATAGTTCTAAGATAATCTTTAATATATCTATTGAATTTCCACTTTCCTAAGTCTCTTCCAGTAAGGTTTGCTTCTCTAAAAGCATCGTTTTTAGGAGTATATGCTGCAAGCCATTTCTCACGTTGAGCATCAGTTAATCTTTTTAACTCCCAATTAAAGTTTGTTTTTTTTCCAGTTATTGGATTAGTTAAAAACTTAAAGTCATGACCCCAAACGGCGTGGCCATCTACTTGCATTTCTTGTTCTTTTGCTGCGGTGCCATTACCTTCATAATTGTCATAATAATTAAAAGGAGGTTCAAATGTTTTATCATCAAATAATGTCAAATATTTCTCTTCAGTCATCCAATTTCTATGTGGTGCCTTTTGATGGTATAGTAGAAGAAATGGTTTCTCTTTATCTCTTGTATTCGTTAACCAATCTAAAGTCATTTTAGTAGTAATTGGTGTAACGTGACCTTCTATTTGAATGGTGTCTCCATTCTCAATAAATTTTGGGTTGTAGTAATGTCCTTGACCAGGAAGGACTGACCAATGGTTAAAACCCTGAGGCTTACCCTTAAGGTGAATTTTTCCAATAAGTGCAGTTTCGTATCCAGCATTTTGTAAATCTTTAGCAAAATTTGATTGGTCCCAATTAAATGGCTGAACATTGTCAACCTTCCCATTAACAAAACTATGCTTCCCAGTCAACATAACAGCTCTACTTGGAGCACATATAGAGTTTGTCACAAAACCTTTATTAAAAATTGCTCCTTCTTCTGCAATCCTATCAATATTAGGAGTGTTATTTAAGTTATGACCGTATGCGCTTACTGCCTGAAATGCATGATCATCAGACATGATAAATACAATATTAGGCTGTATCTCTTTTTTACTACAAGATGATGATGCTAAAATTGTTATTATTAAAAGAAACTTAAGTAGTTGATTCATAATTAATTATTTAATAAAGATATAAAAAAAGCGTATTCCATAGCAGTTTCTTTATATGCCTCAAATCTGCCTGAAGCTCCTCCATGACCCGCATCCATATTACAGTACATGAGAAGAGGATCATTATTTGTTCTTCTGTCTCTAAGTCTAGCAATCCACTTTGCTGCCTCAAAATATTGTACTTGAGAATCGTGGTAACCAGTAGTAATTAATATTGCAGGGTAATCTTTTTTGCCGACTTGGTCATATGGTGAGTATGACAGCATGTAATCATATGAATCTTTATTATTAGGGTTCCCCCATTCGTCATATTCAAAAGTAGTAAGAGGTATTTCCTCATCTAACATAGTTGTGATAACATCAACAAAAGGAACGGCTGCTATGACACCTTTAAATATTTCTGGTGCCATATTTAATACCGCACCCATGAGAAGGCCACCTGCACTCCCACCCATTGCAAACAATTTATCTTCGTGAGAAAACCCTTGATCTTTTAAAAATTTTCCTGAATCTATAAAATCATTAAATGTATTTTTCTTATTAAACATTTTACCGTCATCATACCATTCTCTTCCAAGATATTGGCTACCTCTAATATGAGCTATCGCATATACAAATCCTCTATCAAGTAAACTTAATCTAACTGAACTAAAACTTGCATTATTTGTAATTCCATAAGACCCGTAGCCATACAAAAGAAGAGGATTCTCACCTTCAACAAATAAATCTTTTTTATAGACTAAAGATATTGGGACCTTTTTACCATCTCTAGCTGGTGCCCATACTCTTTTAGTGTGGTAGTTTTTCCTATCAAATTTTCCACCAAGAACCTCGGTTTCTTTTAAAATTAAAGTGTCTTTTGTTATCATATCATATTCGATAACAGAATTTGGAGTTGTCATAGATGAATAACTATATCTAAACTTGTTGGTATTCATTTCTATATTGGTACTTGAGTATAATGAATATACTTCTTCATCAAACTCTATGTAATGATTTTTTTCACCATTCCATGGTCTAATTTGAATTTTTCTTAATCCATTATTTCTCTCTGTTACAACTAAATAGTCTTTAAAAATATCTATGCCCTCCAGAAGAGTATCGTCTCTGTGAGGAATAAAATCTACCCAATTTTTAGAATTTGTTTTCCCTTCTTCACATACCATAAGTTTAAAGTTTGTAGCATTATCTTTATTAGTTATTATGAACCATTTATCATCAAAGTGTGATATTGAATATTCTAGGTCATCAACCCTTTTATCAAATAGTTTAATTTCGCCATCTGGCTTTTCAGCATCTATATATCTGTACTCTTGAGATAACGTGGCACTTGAGCCGATAACTATAAACTTATCAGACTTTGTTTTATAAGAGTAGACGCTAAATGTTTCGTCGGCTTCGTAATATATTTCTTTTTCACTATCCTCAATATTAAGGTTATATTTCATGACCCTCTCAGTCCTCAATGTCTTTAAATCCTTTAAATTGTAGAAAACAGTTTTGTTATCATTTGCCCATGTTATTGAACCTGAAGTATTTGGAATACTTTTCTCTGATACTTCTCTAGTCTCAAGGTCCATAAAATATACTGTATATATTCTCCTGCTTACAGTATCTATACTATATGCCATCAACTTATTATCTGGACTAACTTCTATATCTCCTACTCTAAAATACTCATGACCTTCAGACATAATATTAGCATCAATTAATATCTCCTCTTTTGAGTTTAGAGATTCTTTCTTTCTGCAGTAGATAGGATATTGTTTGTCCTTTTCGTATCTAGTATAATAAAAGTATCCGTTATCAAAATATGGGACGCTGCTATCATCTTCTTTAATTCTAGATTTTATTTCTTGGAATATTTCATCCTCAAGAGGTTTATAATCTTTCATGAACTCATCCCGGTATTGATTCTCTGAATTTAGATAATCAATTACTTTTGAGTCTCCTCTATTACTTAACCAATAATACTCATCAGTCCTATCATCTCCGTGGATAGAAAGTACTTTCTTGATTTTCTCGGCTTTTGGTTCCTCTAGTCTAGATTTTTTCATATTACATCCTGTTATTACTATAAAAATTGCTAATATTATTTTGTTCATTGGTTTTTCTCTATTAAAAGAATAAGAATATGTATTACCTTAATGTGAATCTCTTGAATTCTATCTGAATATCCAAAATGAGGAACTCTTATTTCAATATCAGAAATTCTACCTAATTCACCTCCATCTTTTCCAGTTAGTGCAATAACTTTTATATTATTTTTCTTTGCAAATTTTGCGGCATTGATAACATTACTTGAATTTCCGCTAGTGCTTATAGCTAACAAACTATCTCCACTTTTTCCAATTCCCTCTAAATATTTTGAGAATATATGTTCAAAACCATAATCATTTCCAACACATGTTATATGGGAAGGATCAGATATTGAAATTGCAGGAAGTGCTTCTCTCTCTTCTCTAAATTTACCAGTTAGCTCTTCTGCAAAATGCATAGCATCACACATCGATCCTCCGTTACCACACGAGATAACCTTACCCCCATCTTCAATAGATTTTTTTATCTGTTTTGCTGCATCACTTATTTTTTTGATATTAGATTCATCGTCGATAAATTTTTTAATTAACTCATGAGCCTCAAATAATTCTTTTTTTATTTTATCCATTTAACTTAAATTTTGCATTTTACTTAGTTTAGAATAAAAATCATCTTTTTTAATAAGTTCTTGATGACTTCCCATTTCTATTATTTTCCCATCTTCGATCACTATTATTTTATCAACATTTTTTATTGTACTTAACCTGTGGGCTATGATTATAGATGTCCTGTCTTTCATTACTTCTTCTACAGCTTTCTGAACTGAAATCTCAGACTTAGAATCTAGAGAAGAAGTTGCCTCATCAAAAATTAGAATAGGGGGGTCTTTATATATTGCCCTAGCTATACAAATCCGCTGTCTCTGTCCTCCTGACAATTTTAATCCCCTCTCACCAATTTCGGTATCAAATTTATCATCAAGATTATCAATAAAGTTAAATGCATTTGCAATTCTTGCAGATTCAATCATCTTATCTTCGTCTATTTCGTTAGTTCCAAAAGTTATATTATTTCTAATACTATCATGAAATAGTAAAGATTCTTGAGTAACAATTCCTATTAATTTTCTTATGTCATAGGTGTTATAGGAATTTATATTTTTACCATCTATCTTGATGTCTCCAGACTTTACTTTATAGAATTTGGATATTAAATCTATTATGGTTGACTTACCACTACCAGATGGTCCTACAATAGCAATCTTATCACCTTTTTTGATTTTGAAACTAATATCTTTTAAGACATTCTTATTTTTATAGGCAAAATATACATTATTAAAAGAGATTGAGTTTTTAATATCTGTAATTTTTTCTAGTCCCTTGTCCTCTTCAATTATCTCCTGTTTATCAATATATTCAAATACTCTATCAGCAGAAGCTAGACCTCTCTGTACAGTGTTGAATGTAGTAGTAAGAGCTTTTGCTGGAGGTAATACTTGTGAAAAAATAATGATAAATGCTATAAATTCTGAAGCGCTTATTAATGACGAATTATTAAGAACCATTTCTCCCCCTATAAGTAATAACAATGCTACTGTAGCTATTCCAAGAAATTCAGTAATAGGATTAGATAGTTCAAATCTTTTATACATTGACAGATTTTGTTTTCCGTAGTCATTAACTTCATTTCTAAATCTACTTCTCATAAAATTATTAGCAGTAAAAAGTTTAATAATTCTAATCCCATCTAAAGTTTCGTTAATAATATTATTTATTTTTCCTAAGGCTGTCTGGCTAAATGCTGCCTTTATTTTTAAGCGTCTTGCCACCGATGATATTAAGTATCCTGATATTGGGACAAGAATGAGGGTATAAAAAGTGAGTTTTGTAGATATTGTACTCAATATGAAAAATAGGCCCAGAATAAAAGCAGGCTCTTTGAATAAGACAGTGACAGAATTAATAACTGAATTTTCAATCTGTTGAATATCACTCGTTAGCCTAGAGATAACATCTCCTTTCTTTTTGTCAGTGAAAAAATTGATTTTAAAATTTATTATTTTGTCGTATAATGAATTTCTTAAATTAGTTACAACTCTAACCCTAACTCTTGCAATCATTATAGCGGAAAAATATCGAAAAAGATTAGCAAAAAATACAGATGTTAACATTACATAACAGACAAACTTTAAAGCTTCTTGCCTCCCATTATTTACAATTAATTCGTTGAAGTGAGAGTAAAAAATGTTTCTAATATATTCGATTGAAAACTCGAAATTTTTTATTTCACCCATTTTTTCTATATCATCAAGGTCTACTTGATTAAATAAAACTTCAAGAAGAGGTATTAAAACTGAGTAATTTACCATACTAAAAACGATATATAAAACCGTTAAAAGAAGGTATAGGGGTAATATTTTCCCAAATGGACTAGCTTCTGAAAGAATTCTTAGGTAAGTCTTCATTCGGCTAAATTAAGAATAATATTTCACTCATTTTTTGTAAAAAAATAACATTTTGATAGCTTTGCAAACCTTTACATAAAAAAGAAATAATAAAATGAAGAAAGATATTCATCCAGAATACAACCAAGTTGTCTTCCAAGACGTACAGAGTGACTTTAAATTTTTGACTAGGTCTACGATGAAGTCAGAGGAAAAAATTAAATGGGAAGACGGGAAAGAGTACCCATTAATTAAGGTTGAGGTAAGTTCTGCTTCACATCCATTTTATACTGGTAAGAAAATATTTGTTGATACTGCAGGAAGAGTTGAGAAGTTTAATCAAAAGTATAAATCAAAACAAGCTTCAAAGCCTGTAACTAAAGAAGAGCCTACTGCTGAAGTTAAGGAAGAAGCCCTAGCTACTAAGGGG
>MDTB01145969.1_pt1 | contig 17646 bp, 14 predicted proteins | sample 811161 | NCBI WGS metagenome assembly MDTB01 (sample SAMN05326650, study PRJNA326480) | marine metagenome | isolation source: seawater | place: Mediterranean Sea | collected 2009
CTTAATAATATCACCGTCAAAAAGGTAAGGATTATTATTCATAGCTCCTTTAAAAATCAGATTAATTAGATTAAGTTTTGAAGTTTTATATTCATTTTTATTACCTGGTAACAATCTTATTAATTCTACTTCTTGAAGATTTGCTGATTGAGTTATTCCACCAGCTTTTTGAATTGCTTTTATTAGAGTGGGCATTCCTGGAATATTTGAACTGGAGGAACTAATACCAGAAGTGATGCCAGCAATATCTAAAGTATATATACCTGGCTTGTCGACTTCTCCAAGAACAAAAACAGTCATTGGCCTAGGTTTTATTATTTGTATAGAAACTTCTGGCTCAATTAGTTGTTTCTTAAGCTTATTTTTAATTTCGGAAGTTGAATCTTTTAAAGTTTTTCCCTTCAACAAAACATCACCTGCTAAAGGTATGTTTATAGTTCCATCATTAAGAATGGTATATGGTCCTGATGATATCTCTGAATCCAAAACCTGAATATTTAATTCATCCCCTGGGCCAAGAATGTATGGATCGACTTGTAAATTAATTTCTTTATCTATATTTTCTTCAAAAGATTTATTTAATGTTTCACTATACAAATTTTGTACAGGATTAAAATTTAATATAGAAGTTATTAGGCCTAACTTTAAGAAAAATAATTTTCTTACGAATTTGTTCATTAAAAAATTTAAAGTTTTTGTTTTAGTAAACATACCTATTATATGACATAATAAGCCTATTAAAAATCTTTTTTAGTTTTGAATAACTCTTCCAAAAATAATTCTAATAAAGAAAATAATCTTTCCCAAATACTTAATAATTCAGATTTTGAAGATAAAACATCTTTTAACTTATTACTTAAACTAATTGTAAGAAGAAAAAAATTTTTTATATTATCCTTAATAATATTTACTTCATTTTCTTTAATTAGAACAACTAGGGAAAAAATTTATAATCCTATTTTTAAAGGGGAATTCTCAATATTAATAAATGATCCTATTAATACAACTACAACTGTTGATACTGCTGGGCTTTTAAATACTGCTAATAATTTCTTAGGTGCTGCTAATTCCGACAAAACAAAACAAGATGTTCCAACTCTAAGAGAACTATTATTAAGTGAATATGTTTTAAAAGACTTATCAAATAAATACGGACTTAATACAAACTCTCTAGCGCAAAGAGTAGATATAAAAATGGACCTAGAAGCCAAAGGTATTTTAAATTTTAGTTTGCAAAGTAATGATCCTAAAAAAGATCAATTATTATTAGAAGATCTTAGTAAATTATATCTAAACTATGCAGCAGATAGATCTCAAGAAAAGTTATCTAGAGGTTTAGATTTTCTAAGTAAACAAGAGCCAGGAATAAGAAGTAAGAATGCGCGAATATTAAAAAAATTAGAAAAATTCAGGAAAAAAAGTAATTTAGTTGATCCAGAGCGTGAAGGGGAACTTTTAAAGCTAGAAATAACAACTATGGAAATAAGTATTACTGATGTAGAAAATAATATTAAAAGATTAAAAAATATCAAAAAAGACATATCATTAGGAAAAGTGAATTCATCTAGTTATATAGAACTTATAGGAGATGATTATTCAAATACCTTACAAATAACTAACCCAGAAGAAAAATTAAGTCAACAAGTTACAGAATTAAATGAACAACTTGGAAACGCACTTCGCGTTTATACTCCAAGTTCATACGTTGTTAGAAATATACAGGCTCGATTAGATGTTTTAAAACCTAAAGTGATAGAAAAACAGTTAATGGGAGTTGAAATTGCTATTAAATCTGCTGAAGATATTATTAAACTTAAGAAATCGAAGTTAGCTGATTTAAATAATAAATTTAATATGTTATTAGCAGATATCAATGAATATTCTAAACTTAGTATTGAATTAAAAAGTTCGGTAACTAATCTTGAAGGGATAAATTCTGCTAAAGAACAACTTCAGTTAGAACTTGCACAAGATAATACGCCTTGGACAATAATAAAACCTCCCACCTTTTTAGAAGCTAGAGTATATCCTAGTTACACAAAAGAATTATCTAAATCTTTATTAATAGCAATTCTTATTGCTTTAGGTTTAGCTTATATAAGAGACAAATTTGACTTTGTTTTCCACTCCGCTGAGGAAGTAAGGGATGAATTAAAATATCCATTTTTAGGTCATGTACCTTATGTAGATTACTTTAGCGATATAAGAGAGGAACAAAAATCAATCGTTGATGATATATCCCTAATTAGTAACAATGAAAATATAGATTCTTATGATAAGTTTTTTTATCAAGAATCACTAAGGAATATATATGCTTCTCTTAGATTTTTAAATAGTGATAATCCAATAAAGGTTATTACTATTACAAGTTCTGTTCCTAAAGAGGGGAAATCTTTAATCAATATATTATTATCTAAGACTTTATGTGAAATGGATTTAAAAATATTGCAAATTGATGCTGATTTAAGAAGACCTCAGATTCATTCAAGATTAGGTTTGAATAACCTAACTGGTTTATCAAATATTCTTACAAACCCAGATTTAAAACTTTCAGATGCGATACAAACAGTTCCAGGTTTTAAAAACTGGGATGTAATATCTTCAGGAACTAAGCCACCTGATCCTACAAGACTTTTAAATTCTGAAAAAATGAGAACTTTTATCAAAGAACTTAAAGAAAGTGATAAATATGATTTAATAATTTTTGATACGCCACCAGTAATTGGTATTGCTGACTCATTATTAGTATCTGAAAAATCTGATGGCCTAATTTTGTTAGTAAGTACTAATTCAGTAAATAAAAACTTACCAAAAGAATCTATTAGTAGATCAATAAATAGTGGCTCACAGTTTTTAGGAATTATTTCTAATGCTACTAAAAAGGAGTCCAAAAACTTATTAAGTAATGGTTATGAGGATTACGCATATGCAGTTTATAGTACTTATGGAATTAACGAAGATTTAGAAAAAAAAGATGCTGGTGCTATCGCAGCAAAGAAGATGAGAGATAAAGATAATCAATTTAATAGAGTAAAAGAGCTAGTTTTAACAAAAATAAAAATTATTATTGATAAAAGCTTACAATGGCTTGATGATTAGAAATGAAAAAAAGATTTAAATTAGATTGGGTTCTAAGTAATGAATTAGCCGTTGGTCCTGCTCCTTTAAAAAGATCTCACTTTGAATATTTAGCTAATAAGAATATAAAATCTATCTTAAATCTATGCAATGAAAAAGAAGCTCCAATTGATGAAGATTTTAAAACCGTTTTTAATTTTAAAAGGTACACACTACCTGACCATAAAGTAAATAAAGAAATTGAAATACATGAAATTAAAGAAATTATTAAAATAATCGAAGCATTAAGTTCTTCTGGTTCAATTTATATTCATTGTTTGGCCGGTGTTGAGAGGTCACCTCTTATATGTATGTCTTGGCTGGTATCAAAACATAAATTATCCCCTCAGAGATCATTAGATTATTTAATGGAAGTTCATAAAGGTAGTAACCCTTTACCATCACAATATAAACTACTTAGTCAAATATGATTCTTATATTAATAAGTTGTTCTTTTAAAAGTCTATATTTAAGATAAAGTTTTTAATACTTTTATCTACAAAATTATTCTTTTACAACCACTTTTAATCATATCTAATAATAAAAAATTAATTCAATTTCAAAGCAATATATTATTTCTTAGAAATTTTTAAAGTGAAATGTTAATATCATTAGAAATAAAACAAAATCAAAATAAATAATAAATTAATTGAAAATTTTATTTTTAACAGAATCACTAAGTACCTCAATGGGAGGTATTGCTACAGGTACGATTCATTTAGCTATAGGATTAGCACAGCATTTTAATTTAGATGAGCATCAAATAATAACTCAAGAAGATAATGAAAATAATTGTTTTGTAGATGAATATGATCTACCAAAAAATTTATCAATAATCAAGCTTCCAAAATTAGGTCCTAAAATTTATCCTATTTCTCTTTCAATGCGTAAAAAGATAAAAAATTTTAATCCTGATGTTTTATATTTAAAAGGTCTTTGGAGACAAACTAGCCTCGAAGCATATTTTTGGAAGAAAACAAACCCAAATAAAATATTAATTGTTTCCCCAGCAGGGATGTTACAACCTACACCAATCAAAAATAAGAAGATTTTAAAATTATTAAGTATTTTTTTTATTGAAAAAAAACTTTTTAAGAAATGCGATATCCTACATACTGTTTCATTATTAGAAAAAAATTTCATAATGGAATCTAGTTATAAATTTAAAAAAATTATTTTTATTCCTGAAGGATTACCAAAAAATAAATTTAAAATCACAAAAAAAACTAAATTCTCAAAGAATTTGATCTCGATTTCTAGGATTGCACCAATCAAAGGATTAGAAATCTTACTATCAGCATGTAAAAATATAGATTTCAATGGTTGGAAAGTTTTAATTTACGGGAATGGATCTCAAGAATATATAAATAAACTAAAAAAAATAATAATACAAAATAAATTAGAGGAAAATGTTTTAATAAAAGAAGCTGTCTTTAACGAAGAGAAATACAAAGTTTTAAGCGAAGCCTCTGCTTTTATTTTGCCTTCATTTTCAGAATCATTTGGTATCGCTATTGCTGAAGCAATGTTTTTTGGATTGCCTGTAATAACTACTACAAAAACGCCTTGGGACGTAATTAAAAGCAGAAAATTAGGTTGGCTTGTAAATCCTGAAAAGGAGGAATTGGTAAATGCACTTCAAAATTTATTTAACTCTTCAGAAAATAATCTTTTAAAAACAGGAAATAGAGCAAAATTATATATCTCCAAAAGCTTTGATTTAATGTCCACATCCAAACAAATGAAAGAAGAAATAACATCTTCAATCCAAAGTAATGAATAATTATTTTGTTTTGTTCGAATTTTCATTTCAAATTCTAATATGAAGAATTTAAAAATTAGCATTTTGATGCCTTCCTATAATTCTGAAAAATTTATTTCTAAATCAATAGAAAGTATAATAAATCAAAGTATTTCTAATTATGAATTTATAATAGTAGACGACGGAAGTGATGACGGGACTAGAGAGATTATAAATAAGTATATTAAATCCAATAATAAAATAAGACTTTTATCTAAATCAAATTCTGGTCTAACTGATACATTAAATTATGGATTAAAAAATTGTTCTGGAGAATGGGTAGCTAGATTAGATAGTGACGATTTATCTTTAGTTGATCGTTTAAAAAAACAACTATTATTTGCAGAATCAAATAAGAAAATAGGATTGGTAGGATCAGATGCAATTTTCATTGACCAATATGACAAATATTTATATCGTTATTCCTACCCAGCAAAACACAAAGATTTAAAATGTAACTTAATAGGTTGTAAGAAGTTCTTCCCTCATTCAAGTGCTTTTTTTAATCGCGAATTAGTTGATTCACTCGGAGGATATAGAATTAGAGCAGGTATTAGTGAAGATTGGGATCTTTGGCTAAGAATAGCTCAGAAAAGTCAAATAAGAAATGTAAATTGTCCATTGATCAAAATTAGACTGCATAAGAATCAAGTTTCTAAAAAACATTTTCTAAAGCAAGGGTATGACACAAGGACAATAATCATTGCTAATTGGTTAAAAACTAATAATAACTATGATCCATTAGAAGTATTTTCAGATAATGAATTTGATAATTTCAAAAATCATATTAGAGAAAAACTTGAAAAAATAGGGTTTTCAGAATATTTAAATTTTTTATCATTAGAAAAAAAACCAATTTATAAAAGGTTATCTTTGATATTATTACTCTTGAAAAAAATTAGAAAACCTTTATTTATGTATTACTTTTTTAAATTAAGATTTTTTTCTAAAAATATAAATGATTATCTTGGTAAAAGTTTTCATAATAAATTTTATAGGAAGAAATTATTTATAAAAAAAAGTATACAATAATTTTCTATAATTCTATTTTTTTCAAATATTTTATTAGAAAAATTAGCTATAATCTGAAAAAAAAGTTTTGCAAATCTATTTAAAAAATATTTCACAATTAAAGATCTATTTCAGAAATAAGTTTCCAGGTTCTTATAAGATTGCATATTATTTATGGTGGCACCATATAAGACGCAAATTATGGTTATTAATTAATAAGCCAAAAGGCGTTCTGGTTTATGTAGGTTTAAATAAAGGCGACTTTTTTGGTACTTTATATTACAAATATGAATATTCATTTGGTTACGAGGCAAATCCATATTTATTCAATATTTTAAAGAAAAAATTCAAAAACAAGAAGAATGTCAAGATATTTAATTTAGCCGCATCGAATAAAAACTCAGTAGAAGATTTTTATATTTCTAATAATAAAGACATGGTTTCAAGTTCTCTTAGCAAATTTTCAAATAAGCTGATAGAAAAGGTTGGTTACAAAAAATCAATAAAAGTAAGAACTGTTAATCTGGGAGATCATTTACAAAGTTTAAATATAAATTCAATTGATGAATACTTATCAGATGCACAGGGGTATGATTTAGTTATATTAAAGTCATTAAAGAAATTTATAATCAATAATAAAATTAAGAAAATAATATGCGAAGTAACCATAAATAACAAAATAAACCATTATTTTGAGGTTGATAATTTTGAAAAATCTTTTGATAAATTCCTCCCATTGCAATATATAAAAGCATCAAAAGGTATTAGTAATTTAGTAGTTGGCAAATTTGAAAAAGTCCCCTCAGCATATAACTATTGCGATGTCATGTGGATAAATAATGATTTTGATAAATATAATAAATAAATTTTTAAATCAAAAAGTTAATGTTTTTGGAGAGATAAAAAAACTTCTTAATTTTAAAATTATATTATTAATTGAATTTATAAATAAGATTCATTGATCAATTTCAAGCATTTACTAGTAATGGAATCTGCCCAATTTAAATAATAATAAGTAGTATTTATGTATTCTTTATAAAAATCTATTATTTTACTTATTTTAAATAAATATTCTTTTTTAGTCATTGATTTCAAATAAAAATAAAGTTCTTTGTAACTAGAGAAATCCCTCATATCTATAAAAGTATTAGGATCTATTTCTTTTTTAATATTTGGACAGCCTAAATAAATTGGGATACATCCTGCAAACATGCTGTCAAAAATCTTTTCTGTTATGTAAGAATTATGTATACAATTTTCAAAACATAGAGAAAATTTATACTTACTAAATGTTAAAGACTTAGAACTTACCGTGCCTTTATAAGAACTAGGGGGACTATATAAAAATTTCCTTGCAAACGATATCTTATTAAGTGGTCTGGATACACCACTAAATTGCCTACTGTCCCATCCAAAACCATACAAATCAATCCCAAGATCAGTATTCTTAAAGAAATTTATAGCTTTCTCTCTTTCTCTATAAAGTGAAGATTTGTTTTTTGCATTTTTTTTACTAATTATTGAACAAATTGCATTTTCCTTAAGTCCATAAATATTTTTCAAATCTTGATTATACATATTTGCGCTATTCCCATACCCAATCCAAAATATTTTCTTTTGATCACATAGATTACGATTCCATGTCATTATCAAATCGAACTTATTTAAATATTTTTGCTCATTATTATATTTATTTATTATTGGAGATTCCCTTGCTACAAGGATATTTTTCTGAGATCTTTTTTTAGAAAGTGCTTTTTTATGAACATCAAAATATATTGATATTATTGATTCTTCTTGTGGATTGATATCATAAGTTTCTAAAAAAATATTATGATTTTGTAATTTATTCTTCAAATGTATAAACTTTCTGGAATTATTATCTCTTTTGCTTAAATCAAAAATTCTATTTTTAAGTGAATTATCATATGTAACTAAAGAAGCCTTCATTAGAAAATGTTTAAAGAAATAATTTCGAAACTAAAAATTATTACTATAATCTAGCTTCTTATAATGGTATATACATAAACATGAAAATAAAATAAATTTTATAAAAGAATTTAAGAGGGCGGCAAAAACCACTCCATAAAGACCATAAAAGTATGCCCCAAAAAGAGCTAATATTAAGCCTGATAAATAAATATATGAATTTGGCAAAAGCAAAGGTTTTGTTTCTCTTTTTGTTTGCATTAATAAGCTTACAAAACTTGTACTTTCGTTAAGTAGTGCTGACATCATCATTGGCCCTATTAAATAAGAAACACTTTTATACTTGTCATCTAAAATTAATTGAAATATTATTTCTCTATAAAAGAACGCAACTAATATTAAAGATGATAAAAATAAAAATGAAATTATAAAAATTTTCACCCCAAGAAAATAAGTTGATTTTAACCTTTTTTTATTATCTCCAGCTTTTTCAAAGTAAATAGGTCTTAAATAAGTTGATAAAAGATTAATCAATAAAGAAATTGGATAATATCCAAATTGATAAATTACAGAGTAAAAACCTACAGCTTCATCATAATTAGTAAAAAATAATAGTCCCCACTTTTCTACAGCAATTCTTAGCCAATTTAATAGTCCTATCGTAATTAAAGGACGTGTAAAAGAACTGATTTTTGACTGCCAATCTATCGTACTTACTTTGTATTTCTCATTTTTAATATAACCTCTCAAAGTTGGAGTAAAAAAATATAATTGAATTATTAAAGTAAGAAATAAACCAATTAATTGGCCAAAAATTACCACTGTACTTGAAGAACCGAAAATATTTATGAATAGTACTGCTACAAAAAACCTTGAAAAAGTCATTAAACCTTGATTAATTGATACAATGACTCTCTTTCTAGAAGCATTCTGTAAACCGTTAATAATATTATTAAAGCTATAAATAAATCCAAAACAAATAGATGCTATTACTATAAAAATCCACTTTATATTTCCTGATAAAAATATAAAAATAATTATTGATAGTGAAATTAAACATATGAAACTAGATCCCTTGATAATTATGTTAAATACATTAAATAAATAAAAACTTATTTCTTTTTTCTCTTTAGCTATTGGGAAAAATCTTGTTATACCGTTTGTTAGAGGTCCAAAGAAAACACTATAAATAACTCCCCCCATTGTTATACCTAAAGAAAGTTCTCCATACTGACTAGGTGTTAAATATGCAGTTAATATTCTTACGCCTAAAAGTCCTCCTAATGCAGTAAATAAATATCCAATGCTTATAGAAGATAATTCTTTAATTGATTTATATATTTTATAGATAATCATTTTTTTAGATATAGTTTATAAAGTCAAAACTGTTTTAACTGAAAATATTTTTTAAGTTTATATGATTTTTTAATACTACTATATTTTTAGTTTAATTTTACCCTTAAACTATCCTTTATTTGTTTTTTAATTAACAACTCATAATTACTCAGAATTTATAATCATAGTGGATAGTTAATTATCTTTTTAATAAATATTTTTAGTCTTCCAATATTCAAATTTAGTCATTAAAGTAGTAAGAGTTATAAATAAATAATTCTTTTTTAAATATAAATGTTATGGAAACTTGTGAAAATGATGTTAAAAGTATTTATAGGCTAGATAGATTCTACATTAACCAAAAATTTTTTTTTAAATGTTTCGTAAAAATAATCTTATTAAAAAATCGAGAAGTGTTAAGCATTTAATATTTTTTTTAAATATTAATAATGTTATTGATTTAATTATTTTATCTTTAAAAAAAATAGAAAATACAAGTCTAATTCAAATAGTACAAAATAATTGGCCATTCATAAATGGCCATATTTATTTGATTAAAAAAAATATCACTAAAAAATTTGTTGTTATGAGAAATGATTTAATCAAGCCAAAAAGAGATATTATGGAAATGCTATTTGCAAAAAAGCTCATCAAATTTCATAATGACAATTAATTATATCCCTGAAGAAAATATCTTTGAATTAATAAAATGGTAAAAAAAACAAATTTAATGATTAAAAAAATTCTCATCATAGCTTTGAAATATAGTTATGGGAACAAAAATTATGGGCCGTCTATTAACAAAGGTGCATTAGAAGATAGTTTTAAGAATCTTGGATTTTCTACCAGAACTATCTGGATTGATGAACACGAAAAGAAATCATTAAATCAATTGATTATTTCTGAAGCTGAAAAATTTAATCCAGATCTAGTTTTTTTTAAATTATTTAAAGATGAGATTTACTCAGAAACACTGTTAAAATTAAAAAAAGGGTTTAAAACGGTAAATTGGTTTGGAGATGATCCATGGAGATTTGATTCTTTTGCAAAATATTATGCTAATAAATTTACTTTTGTTATAACTACAAATAAATATAGTACTAATCTTTACAACAATATTGGACAAAATAAAGTGATTATGAGTCAACATGCCTCATTCCCTTCAGAAGTTCCATATAAAAAGGTAAATTATAAATATGATGTTTCATTTGTAGGGACGAAAAGTGCCTATAGAGATTGGTTTATAAAAAAATTAAGAAAAAAAGGAATTAATTGTCATTGCTTTGGAAAAGGTTGGGAAAATGGTTTGGTTAGCTATGAAAAAATGGGAAATATTTTTAACACTTCAAAAGTTAATTTAAATATAAATAATTGCGTTAATTACGACTTGAGGGTTAATTTTCATAATCCCAAAAATTTAATTGAAGTACTAAAAGCATTGATAATCAAGAATAGAAAGATTCATAGTCACATTAAAGCTAGGAATTTTGAAATCCCAGTAAATGGTGGTTTTCAGCTTACAGATTATATTCCTGGTATTGAAGATTATTTTAAAATTGGAAAAGAATTGATGTGTTACAAAGATTTTGAGGATGCTTTATCCTTAATAAAATATTTATTAAAGAATGAAAAAGAAAGAGAAATAATTAAAATAAATTCTGTTATTAGAGCTAGAAAGCAGCATACTTATTCATGTAGAATGAAAGATATTATTGAGAATATTTCTTGTGATAAATAAATATAAATAGATTATGAAAAGATCTTTAATAACAAGTTTTAAGAGGATTAAATTTGAACCAATAAATAAAAAGTATTTTAAACACAATCTTAAAAATGACTTTCATTTAATTACTTTACCTCTAGAAAAGAAAAATAATTTTATGATTGAACAAAAAAAATGGAGTGTTATAAAAACATTTACTTTAAATTGGGAAAATAAAGAATACTTTAATAGAGTATTTGAAAAAAATTTTTCAAATAAGTTAATTCTTTTTTTAGTTATAGATCCTACACCAAAATACGAATCTACTAATTACCACTATTCAGAAATATTTATAAATAAAAAGTCTAAAGAACTAAAAGAAAATATCAGTAATAAATTTGAAAACTTTCATATCACAAGAAACCCAAAAGAATTTTTTGAGAAATTCCTATTAATATTTGGATTCAATTCCTTGAAATTTTTAGATGAAGATCAAAAAAAAGCAGTTAAATTAAAACCACTAAATACACCTCTAGGAACTTTTGGTTGGAAAAGTTTTAATGAATTTATATTTTTTGCAAATATTTCTTGCGACTGGATTATACTAAGAAACTTTGAATTTTTACCTTTAAATTTTTTTAAAAATGATAAAGATATAGACATATTATGCAGAAACAAAGAAAATTTTATCCTTAAATTAAATCTTAAAAAAAGGTCTTGGGGTATTTCCTCATATCAAACAAATATTGCGGATAATACTATTCCAGTAGATTTAAGATTTATAGGAGATGGATATTATGATAAATTATGGCAAAATAATATTTTAAAAAATAAAATATACCAAAATCAATTAGTTCCAAGACCATGCAATTTAGACTATTTTTATAGTTTGATTTACCATTGCAAATTACAAAAGAGGCAGGTCAAAGATATCTATTCTGATAGACTTGATAAATTAAAAAGAAAATTAATTATTGAAAACTTAAATAAATCATTTATTTTTAATGACTCAATAACATCTCAATTACTTTCTAAATTCCTAAATAAAAATAAATATAGTATTACTCAACCTATTGACATTAATGTAAAAATTAATAAAAGTTTTTTTAAAATAATAAGGAATTTTATAGATTATAATATCGTACCTCAACCACCTATATTAATAAGATTAATCCTTTTATTACCATTCCCTCTTTGGAAATTTATAGTTAAAATAAAAAATAATATAAAGGGTAAACTCTAATAATAAATACTTATTCTAAAAAAATATAAGAAATAATTAATGATGAAAAAATTAAATAAAAAACAACTAAAAAATCTTATAGAACCATTTTTATATCATTACTTAGATCAAGATTATTATGAAGTATTAGAAATTGAACCAAAAAATTTAATTACCTATAATAGATTAGATCTTATTTACAAGATTGTATATCTAAGAAGCATAAATTACAAAAACAACTATTTCACAAAATATTATCTAGATCACATTAAATCTTTTAATTTTGGGAAATTTATTGAGTTTGAGAACCATTCCAAAAATAGTGAATCAAAATTTATTAATGTATTTAAAAATATAGATAGAAATATTGATGAGGAAGGGTTTGACGATAGTTTATCTATAATTCCGCTCTCAGCTGATGGTTCAATTTTAAATGGATCACATAGAGTAGCAAGTAGTATATTTAGAAATAGAAAAGTTAAGTGCATCAAACTATCTTGTAAACCTTTTTTCTATGATTATGAGTTTTTTACTAATCATTTAGTAAATCAAGCTTGGTTAGAAGATATAGTTTTAAATTATATAAGTGAAAGCGAAAAATTTTCAGTTGCATTGATTTGGCCAAGAGCTGATTTAGAAAATAAAAAATTAAAAAAATTTTTTAAGAAAATCATTTATTTTAAAGAAATAAAATTAAGTTTCAGAGCATTAGATCAGTTAATAAAATCTGTTTATAAAAATGAAGAATGGTTAGGTAGTAAAGATAAAGAAAATAATGGCTCTATTTATAAAACAATACAATGCTATAAAAGGAATAAATCACTTAGACTAATAATATTCGAGAATAAATTTAATAAAGATATCCTAAGAATTAAATCAAAGATAAGAACTATTTGTAATATTGATAATCATTCAATTCATACTTTAGATACAAAAGAAGAAGCAATTAATATTACACGTATTTTATTAAATAAGAATTCTATAAATCATCTAAATAATTACGTTTTTAGTAAAGATAAATACAATTACCTCAAATCTTTAGAAAAATCAATTAATAAGACAAATTTATCTAATGAGGATTTTATTCTGTCGCATAATTCGTCTCTCTATCTTTATGGTTTCAAAAAAAATTATTCAAAAGATATATTTGAAATATATAGTAATAAATATACAGAAAAAGATAAGACTAATATTATAAATTTCAAAACTAAGTTTAATGATGAAATAATTTACAATCCTGAGAATTATTTCTGGTTCAATAATATAAAATTCATTTCAATTAGTGGAATTTTATTTCTTTATAATAATAGAGTTATTGATCTTGATAAAAGTACTCTTTTCAAACTAAGAAGAAAAAATATATATTCTATTTTTTATATTTCTCAAAAATCAAGAATTTTATGCTCTTTTTTAATAGGTGTCTTAAAATATAAAGGTGTAAAAATAAGAAATTTTTTAAAAAATTATTTTGGAAATATTAAAAGAAAATTTTACCACCTTAGATAATTTTAAATTTAAAAAGATTAATCCAAAATTAAAATAATACAAATGCAAATTATTCATTTAATAAACAAAGTGACAATGCTGTATTTAAAAATCAGAACATGATATTTAAATTATTAGAAATATTTTTTTATTTAAAACTTTATAAAATTAAAAAAATCAGTTAATATCATTATAATGTGTAATTATGAAATATATAAAATTTTAAAATTGGAAATATCTAAATCTCTTATAAATATAACAGAAAAGATAGGGAGAGATATAAATCTTGTACAAGGTCCAGGAGGCAATATTTCTTTTAAAAGTAATGGATTTATGTACATAAAAGCATCTGGAGAAAAAATGTCTGATGCTAAAAATAAAAATATTTTTATTAAAACTGATCTTATTAAAATACTTTCATCCTTGGAAAGTAGTGATCCTGATCCAATTAAAAATAGTTGGGAAAAAAGTTCTCTAATGCGTCCATCAATTGAATCAACTATGCATGCATTAATGCCTCATAAATATGTACTGCATGTTCATTGTGTTAATACTCTTAGCTGGGTGATACAGAAAAATTATAAAAAAAAATTAAATATTTTTTTAAAGGGAATTAATTGGAAATCAGTGCCTTATAAAAAACCTGGTCTTAATTTATCTATTGAAATAAAAAAAATAATAAAAGAATCAAATGTAGATGTAATTCTTTTAGAAAATCATGGGATAGTTGTAGGTGCTGAATCTGCAGAAAGTGTTTTTGAAATAGTTAAAAATATTTCAGAAAAATTATATTTATCCGAATTAAATAAAAAAAAGATTGATTTAGAAAAATTTAATAAATATCTATTATGTAAAGCATACAAGTTACCAAAAAATGAATATATTCATAGAATTGCTTTCTCAAAGATTCATTCCTTAATCGCAACAAAAGGAGATTTATTTCCTGATCAAACTATTTTTCTAGAGAATGGATTAGTGATAATAAATTCAATAGAAGAACTTATTATATTATCTCAATTAAGAGCTAATAAATTACCTGTTGTATTGATACCAAATATAGGAATACTTATTCCAAGAACATTTAAAAAAGTTAATGAAGATACTCTGGTTGGTTTATCAATGATAGTTTCTAGATTACCAAAAGATGCTTCAATAAATTATCTAACAAAGAAAGAAAGAAATGAATTAATTAATTGGGATTTAGAAATGCATAGAAAAATAATAAATAATTAGAAATTATGAGAATTCAGTTAGTAATTCCAATGTCAGGAATTGGGAAAAGATTCAAAGATGCAGGATATAAGACCCCAAAACCACTTATAAAAGTTAGAGGCAAAGAGATAATAAATCATGTAGTTAATATGTTTGAAAAGATAGAAAGAGTGATTTTCATTTGTAATGAAGAGCACTTAAATGATAAGGATTTAAATCTCAGAGAAATATTAAAAACCCTTCATCCAAAAACAACTATTATTTCTATAAAGCCTCATAAAAAAGGACCTATTCATGCAGTTTTAGAAGCAGAATCAATATTAGACTACTCGACTCCCACTATAGTTAATTACTGCGATTTTAATTCTTTTTTTAATTTTCCGAATTTAATAAATCATTTAAAAAAAGAGAAGCCAGATGGTTGTGTATTTTGCTATACAGGTTTTCATCCACATATGATAAAAAACACAAATTATGCTTATGTAAAAAAAAATAAAAATTCTGTTATTGATATTCAAGAGAAAAAGCCTTTTACTGATAACCCAATGATGGAGGAGGTCTCAAGTGGAACTTATTATTTTAAATCAGCTAAATTAATGCTGAAATATTTTAAGAAGGCAATTTTATTAGATCTTAAAGTTAATGGAGAATTTTATGTATCTATGGCTTATAAACCGATGATAAAAGATGGTCTAAAAATAAATACATTTCTAATTGATTATTTTATGCAATGGGGTACTCCTTCAGATTTAGAAGATTTTAACTGGTATTCAGATGTTTTCAATAATATAATTAATAAAAATTGTGTTCAAAACAATATCTATGAAGGTTGTTTATTAATGCCTATGGCAGGAGAAGGTTCTAGATTCCAAGAAAAAGGATATAAAATTCCTAAACCATTTATTAAAATTTCAGGTACTGAAATGTATATAAAGGCAATTCAAGATTTACCTAAAATGGAAAACGTAAAAATAGTTACAAGAGAAGAATTAATTAAAAATAAAAAACCATTATTTAATATTAAAGATAGAAAATTAAATTTAAGTATAAAAACACTAAAAACTAAAACTGATGGTCAAGCCCTTACTGCTTTAAAAGCTATGGGAGATAATAATATTAAATTAGAAAAACCTTTAATAATAAGTGCTTGTGATATGGGAGTTATTTTTGATGAAAAAAAATATCAAAACCTTTTCTCCTCAAAAGAAATAGATATTTTAGTTTGGGGGTGTAAAGGATACCCAGGAGCCCGACAAAAACCAAAAATGTATAGTTGGATATATGAAAATAAAAATTATATTTCTAAAATTTCAGTAAAGAAAAATCTTATCAATCCAAAAGAAGATTATGTTTTAATTGGTACTTTTACATTTAAAAAAGCAAAGGATTTTGTAAGGTCAGCAGAACTTAGTATTAAGAGTGGGGAAAAAGTAAATGGGGAATATTATGTTGATAGTGTAATTAATAAATCTATTGAAATAGGATTAAAAGTAGCTGTATTTGAAGTTGATTACTTTATCTGTTGGGGATCGCCTGATGAATTAGAAACTTATAATTATTGGGAATCATGCTTTAACAAATGGAAAGATCACCCATATAAAAGAAATATTAACTAAGGAATTAATTTTCTATATATATTTTTCTAAATAATTATTTAAATTTTATATTTTGTTTTTCTGTTACTTGATTTTTGCTATATTAAATTCTCATATAAATATGCTATTAGTTTCTCAAAATATTTAATAATGAAATATTCTATTGTAATTCCTTGCTTTAATGAAGAAGGAACAATTCAATTAATACTTGAAAGAACAAAAAGTGTTTTTATAGAAAATAATATTGAATTAATTTTGGTAAATAATGGCTCAACAGATAATTCAAAAGATATTTTTTCTGAACTTATAGTTAAGTATCCGCATGCAAAATATATTAATTTAGAAAAAAATCTTGGATACGGTGGAGGAATTTTAAAAGGTTTAAGTCATTGTAAAGGTGAAATAATAGGATGGACACATGCAGATCTTCAAACAGATCCATTAGATTGTATTGTTGCATTTAAAGAATATGAAAAAATATCAAGAGGAAAAAATATTTTTATTAAAGGGAATAGAAAGAACCGACCTATTACTGATCAATTTTTTACTTTTGGAATGAGTTTATTTGAAACATTTTTACTAGGAAACTTAATTTACGATGTTAATGCACAACCAACAATTTTTCCTAAAAAGTTTTTTGAATCATGGATTAACCCTCCCAAAGATTTTTCTTTAGATTTATATTCCTATTACTTAGCAAAAAAAAATAATTATAAAATAAAAAGAATCAGTGTTGATTTTCTTAAAAGGATATCGGGTCAATCTAAATGGAATATAAATTTTGTTTCAAGGATTAGATTCATATTGCGGACAATCAAATATAGCTTTAAATTAAAGTTAAATAAGGTGATTTAAAGTAATTGGAAATAATTGCCCATAGAATTAATACTATTAATCAATTAATAAATTTAAATAGGAAATACGGAGTTGAAGTTGATATAAGATCTAACTATAAAAATTTAATCATTGGACATGATCCATTTTCAGATTACATTAATCTTAAAGACTGGTTACCCTTTTATAATCATGGGACTTTAATATTGAATGTAAAGGAAAATGGCCTAGAGAAGGAATTGATTAAAACAATGCAGAATTTTAAGAAAGATAATTTTTTCATTCTAGATCAATCATTCCCTTACATTGTAAAAACAATAAAAACTGGGGAAAAAAGATGTGCAGTAAGGTTATCAGAATATGAATCTATTAATACTGTTTTATCTTTAAAAGAGAAAATAGA
>MDTB01154587.1_pt1 | contig 17646 bp, 20 predicted proteins | sample 811161 | NCBI WGS metagenome assembly MDTB01 (sample SAMN05326650, study PRJNA326480) | marine metagenome | isolation source: seawater | place: Mediterranean Sea | collected 2009
AAACTTATGATTAATAATGTTTTGAGACTACCTGAGACTGTCTGAGACTCTAATCTTGCTGTATCCTTGGGGTTTTAAGTCCTTTGTGTCTACCATTTCACCACGAGGGCTTTGCTGCATATTAATACATTAATTTATAAAATGAGCAAAATAATATATCGAATAAAGAGTAAAAAAAAGATATTTATAACTTCTTATGAGATTAAAAAAGGCAACATTTTATTATACTGTTTTTTTTTTAATAATTATAATTCTTACTTATATCTTTATTGAGATAATAAATGAAAGAAATCTAATAAAAAACCAAATTTCTATAAAGAAATACCATGCTGGTACAAATATTTTCACGGATAGAAATTATATTAATAAATTAAATGACAAAATACTTGCGGGAAAATATATAATTAAAATACCTAGACATTTTTCTAAAAGGATAATTTTAAAATCCAATGTTGATATAAATATTTATCGTTCTCTATGTAAAAAAAATGACAATAAAGAGTTTAGAGACTGGGAGGTTGTTAATTTTAGTTTGGATATTAATGGTAAATCATGCAATCACGATAGAGTGGTTAAAAGGAAATTTAAGGCAGGTAAAATAAAAATTAATCCTGGTGGCCCTGTATCCTCTAACCCAATTTTTATTAATGGAAAAATTAAAAAAGAACAGTTTTCAATTAAAATTGATTCTTTTTAATGAATTTTTTCAATTCCCTGACAATATTTAGAAAATCTTATTTTTTGAAACGGAAATTCTTTAATTAGATCATCTACATTTTTATTAAAATTTGTTTTTAATTCAATAATACTATCGTTGTCGTTTTTTACAGTTTTATTTCTGTAGCCCCTGTAGGATATATTTTCATCAATAGTAATTCTTACATCATTGATTTTTAAGTATTCCCTCTTGTAAGTAACAAATATCTTTGGAGTACATAAACCATACTGATCATCTATTATTCCATTTTTTTTATGTCTTTCAAAGTCATCCAGGCTTAATAATTTTCTTTGTTTAAACCTTCCTTCAACACTTGAGATTTTTTTTTCAAAAAATAATTCTCCATTCTGTTCAGGATAATATCTTATCCTAATTTTCTTCCTGGGTGTTAAACCTTCCAATGAATCTTTGTACATTTCAAAATTTTTATTATCAAAATAAAGACTTTCGATGATACGTGGATCATAAATTTTTTCTGATGATTTTGAACTAATAAATTTTTTAAAATCAGAAATAAAATTTTTTTTAATAAATAATTTTTCTTCTATCCTAAAGCTCATTAACCTTTTATCCCTGATTTCAAATCTTTACCATTCTTTATTATTTTTGAGCTTGTGTCTATTTCGTAATAATTTTTATAATCAACACATTCTAGTTTTTTAAACTTTATTAATCCCCCAAAAAATTCTTGTTTTTTATTGTATGCTGCTAAACAGTAATTAACTTTCATAAAATCTCCGTTTGAAAAACTTACTATAGAGCTATCTTTTGAGGCAATTCCAATGTTTGAATTTTTAATGTTAATTGTGTCTACTGTCAGATTTGATTTTTCTCCTACGGATAATGATTTGTCCCCACAGTTATAAAAATTCGAAGCTATCAGTCTATATTCACCATATGAAAAGTCTGCACAATCATTTTTCGCGTTATAAATATTTAAATTATAAATTATAACTTTTGAAAAATCAGCGTCAAATGCATCGCTAAATGAATTTATAATATCAATATTTTCAAAAGTGCCGCTAGTATTGATTAGATTTACTCCGTCCTCACAGATTGAATCTTTTGCTTTAAGAGATATATTTTTTACTGCTAAATTAATAAATGATAGACATCCTGTTAACCCGTTTATGTTATTGGAAATAAAATTATTTTTTGGATTAAAATTATCGTTTTTGTAACCAAAAAAATTAATTTGAACATTTTCGATTGATCCGCCTAAGAAAAACGCTCTCCCACTTGGCTTGTTTTGGTATATATTTAAATTATCATTGTCACTGTTAAAGTTAAAAGTAATTCCATCGGAAAAATAAAGTCTGCTGTTTTGAAATTTGAAAATATTATATTTAAAATCATCTATAAGTTCTTTCTTATTTATATTTTTTCCTAAAAACTGATAAATATGTTTGTTGACTGTTAGATCTCCATCTAGTAATTCGGCAATTTCAATATCGGACAATTCAACTTTTTTACAATTATTAAGGTTCTCGCAGACGCTGAAAGAGTTATTGTCGTCTTGTTTAACGAATAAAGCTTCTTTTTTGATTTTTTTTATATTATTTACAAGCTCTTCCCAGTTATAACTTTCGATATCTATTTCTTCTTTTGAAACTGTTGAAACTTTTTTGACATTTCTTTCGTTTAAATATTTAATTTTTATTTCTTTTAAATTATTTTTAAGCTTCTCTATTTTTTTTTGTGTTTCATTAACACTTTCTAAGATTCCTTTTTGATTTACTGTTTTATTTAATTTTTCGATATCTATATTATTTAAAGCTAGATTTAAATTGTTCCATGACTCTAAAAAATAAATGCTTGTTGGTTTTATTAATAGATTTGAGCTTTTAAAAACATCAAAATTTCCATCGTAACTAATTGGCTCGAAAAAATTTTTAACTGCATTCCAATAAAATTGTCGGTTGTTTGGTGCTAAAGAGTGTCCGTCACTTGATGCCATAACCAATAGATTGTAGATATCTAAAAATATAACATTGTTTTTTTTGGTAAAACCAAGAAGTTCGTTTTCTAAAGTATAATATCTGTAAGATTCTAAATATCTAGTATCCTTCTCAAAATCATTGGTATATTTCAAATAGACTAAATTTAAGTTTGAAAGACTATTGTAAGACATCAGCTTTAAATTATCATTTCTCAAAATTAATCTTGAATTTAGTTGCTTTGCTAAAATAGATTTAAAACCTGTCTTGGCTAAATTTAGCAATCCAGCTTCACGATTACTTCTGTGATCAAGTGGAACTTTTTGACTGAGTAACCATGTTAATCTTTCATCTCCTTCTAAAAGTGGCCCTTCTCTTCTAAAATTATTTTCTAACAGTTCTTTTCTAGATTTTTCTTGAAAGATCATCTCTGAATGAACGTTGTTAATTTTTACATTAACCAAACTTGTTCTAGGCGAGAGATAACCTAGTTCTCTAAATATCTCCGTTATAAGTATTTCATCTTTACCTCTTGTTCTTTTTAGCAATAATTTAAATTTTACAATTCCGTTTATGTGTCCGTCTTTTAAACTCACATCGATACTCTGATTTATAAAATTTTCTTTTAAATTCAAATCAATATGATCTTTCTGATCGCCGCTAAATCTAACTGCAGCTTTGTATTTGCAATTTAAATTATTTTTAAAATTTACCAACAAAGTTGAATTAAATCTTTTCTTGTATTTAGAGGGGATGAACCTGAAATTTCCTGTTGCAATCCTTAAACTATTTACAGTCCAGTTTTTGCTTTTATTGATCTTTACATCAATCTGTTCAATTTTAGGATAATTAGCTTTTTCAGAATTTAGTTCGTGTAAAATAAAATTGCAATTGTTAACCTTATTATTTATTTCTTGAGAAAAAAGTGCTGATGGAACTATTAAAAATAAAAAAAAAATTAGGCTTTTTTTCATATATTAAACTAGATCTACATTAATTCTGTTTATTCCTTTGGTGTCTTTTATTCCGTCTTTAAAGTTTTTCAGCTCTTCTTTGTTTTCAAATGAAAGTCTGTAAACATATTCGTTAGTAGTTTTGTCATTGAAATAGCTTGACAAATTTATATTCCCCTCTAGATCTTGGATTGGTTCTTTAGCTATTATTTCAATACTGTTTAGAGACATGCCTTCGTTAAAAGAAGTGCTGTAAAATGATTTGCCTTTTTTTTTAAAAAAATTTTGAACAAATTTAACTAAAAAAATAATTACTACGGTACAAATAACTAATTGTATTGCCCATTTTGTCCTTACACTGGCTGCAATACCAATTGTAATTAAAGCAAAATACATGATTAGCTCTAAAGCACTTTTAACTGGGTGTCTGAATCTGACAATAGATAAAGCTCCAATCATCCCTAGTGATAACGCAATGTTGCCCGCAATGGTTTTGGTGATAACATAAGTTATTATTGGTAGGACTAAAAATGCTACCGTTTGAGCATGTGACTTTGCCCAAGCTTGACCGGTCGCCACTAGAGAGAATCTTAGCAAAAGACCACTCGCAATCATTAATAATAAAGGGATAATCTCGTTCATTCTAAAATTTATATATTAATTAAATGAAAGGTTCAAACCTTTCAGTCAATACCAAATCTTAAGCTTTTGTTTATCTCGCTTCCTGAGGTTGTTTTAATTTTTGTTTTTATATTTTTGTTTAATCTCATATCGCGATTTCCAGACCATATACCTGCTGCTAAATGCATTATACCAATTCTGTTATGAGGCAAGTATGGTTCGACAAAAGTTTTTTTTTCTAAATCATATTTTGGCATAACATTGCTAGCTATCCAATTGCAGTACAGTGGTAAGAATTCAACATCAACTTCTTTATCATATACAGCTATATTCATTGCTAATCCTTCAGATCCAAATATTTGTCCTGTTGATAATGCTTTTTTTAAGATTCCTTGCCATACTTTCCAACACTTGGAATTTTTTTCTAGAGAAAAGACTCCTATGTTAATATGAGGAGCAAAAGCTATTTTCCTTGCTATTGATTCCGAAAATCCTGATTTTTTAGCATGTTTGTAGTTTTGAGATTTAATTAGAGCAAGTTTACCGAATAACCATTTTACTTTGGATAAAACTCTATAACCTGAGCCAATAGACTGCGTTATTCCAAGCTTTCCACTTTCACAAGCTTTGAAATATAGTTCCACACTATCCCAAGAGTTTATCCATGCATCGCAGTCAACCCAAAGGTATTTTTTAAATTCCGGGAAATAACTGGGCAAAAAAGCTCTTGATACCTGACTCTTTAACCATTCTTTTCCTAAAACTTTATGTTTTGGTACCTCAATATCCCATTTGGCCTTTTTAACAGAATAGACTTTATCTTTTAGAATTTTATTTTGCTCTTCAGTAAGACCAGCATCCAAGACACATATCGAAACATTTTTATTTTTATCGTGTGCTTTAATAGATTCTATTAATTCCATGAGCAATTCAAAGTACTTTGAGTCTGCAAGAGTAACTATAGAGTTTAATTTCATTTTTATTTCTGTTCTATCCAATCTTTATATTTTTCTAAATTATTTTGTATATAAGCTGGTAGTTCCTTGACTTCGGCAACAACTAGATCCTGTGTGTTATCAAATTTATCTGCTTTCATATCAGCTCTAAGGTTATATATAGCTTTCTTATTTTTCATTATTTCATTAATTTTTTTTGCTCCAAGAGGATTTAAATCATATTCTCTATGATGAAGATAAGTTGACATTTTTTTTTCTATTGACTCAGCGGTCTTCATATTTGAAAAATGCCAACCACCGTTTTTTATAAAAAAAATATTTTGATATTTATTTTTCGAAAATAACGTATCGAGTCTCCAAAACGGGTACTTCTTGCTCTTTATATTTCTTAGCCATTGAGGAGATATTAGATTTGCTTTTATACAAGCTTTACTTCCATACCAATCGAAAGACTGCAGCTTTAAATTGAACTTATAATAAAAGAACTTTTGGTTAAACAGAACTATTTTATTTTTCAAATCATTTAAATTGTTTTCTTCTAAATTGGGAACTTCATCTACGTCAGAAATAATTATCATATCATCTGAAGATGCATCTTTAAGACCTTTTATAATATGGTTTCTCTGAAAATTTTCTCTCTTAAGTGCATTCAAAATATATTTAGAATTTTTTTCATCAAACTTTTCTTTTCCATCTATTTCGAATAAGTCTTTTGGCTCTTCATCTAGTATTAAATAAAGAATTTTATCTTTAAATTTACTATATTTTTTTATATCAAATATTAGATCTCTTTTTTTACCACTATGTGTGTAAGAACTTTCCACTACAACAAACTTATCTACATAGTCACTTAAATAATTTAAGCGAAAATCTAATATCATCTCTTCATCATAAAACATGAAGCAATCAAAAATTTTCATCTTACTTTCACTCTCTTATTTTTTGAAATTAGTATGTAAGAATCTCTATATCCACAATCTTTGTAACCTTGGATTATTATATTAAGATATCTTTTGCTAGGTGCCACATGCTTTGTTTTTTTTGGCATGTAATAAAACATTACTTTTTTTCCATAAATTTTAAAATATTTTTTTATATATAAAGATGGGAAGTCTTCATAAATATCTAACTTTTTTTCATCTTTTTTACTTATTTTATAGATTGCACCAAGGACTCTACTTTTTTTTTTCTTTTCTATATCAGCTACTCCTCCATCTATAACTCCTCCGGAATAATTGTTGGTTCTAAAAGATAATTTATAATTTTTTAAAGTATAGCAACCCACATATTTTGAATCACTGCAACGTCTTTTCATTTGTTTCCTGTTGAGATTACTTCCAAATGCAAAGTACAGCATCAATTTCCTTCAAATATTTTTATTTTTTTATTTTTTATCATCTTAATAATATCTTTGTGGCAAGATTGTAAGCTATTTTTATTTGAAGACCTTGTTACAATCGAAACTCCAATTTTTCCAAGTCTAAAGAAAGGATAACTTCCTATTTCGACAATTTTTTTATACTTTTTCTGGATAACTCCTAACTCTTTTGCAATTTTACTTTCTATTGTTTCTGCGCTTATAGTTAAACTATGAATTTTAATCCCTGGCTTCAAAAATCTTTTTAAATTATCCATCATAGATTTAAGTATTGAGGGAACACCGGGTAAACAAATTACATTTTTTATTATGAATCCAGGCGCTGCACTAGCTGGATTGTAAACTAATCTGGAACCCTCTGGCATCTTAGCCATTTTTTTTCTTGGATCATTAAATTTTTTTCCATAATATTTTTTCAATATAGTAAATGCTTCTTTGTTATAAGAATATTTTTTTTTAAATGCTTTTGATATAGACTTCGAGGTAATATCATCATGCGTTGGGCCTATTCCGCCTGTTGTTAAAACATAGTTATAACTTTTGCTTAAATCTAAAACATTTTTAATTATTTTTTTTTCAATATCTGGAACTACTCTAACTTCTTCAAGTTTTATTCCTAATATGTTATTTAACCAAGAAGCTAAATACGATACGTTTTGATCCTTTGTTCTTCCGGATAAAATTTCATTGCCAATTATTAAAATTGCACAGGATATTTTTTTATTTTTTCTCGCCATAATTTGATACTATTAAAAAAATGGATTTTGAAAACGAATTAATACCAGGACTTTTGGTAAAAAGATATAAGCGATTTTTTGCAGATATTAAGTTTAAAAATAAAATTATAACAGCACACTGCCCAAATCCTGGGTCTATGTATAAACTTTTAAAAGAAGGTAATGCTGTTTGGTTTACAGAGTCCAAGAATGAAAAGAGAAAATTAAAATATACTTTACAAATTATCGAAGTAAATGGTATCAAATTTTGTATTAATACTCACATAACAAACAAAATAATACAAGAATCTTTGAGCAATAAATTAATAAAAGAATTAAAAAACTATGCTCTTATAAGACCTGAAAAAAAATTTGGTAAAAATACCAGATTTGACTTTCTTTTAAGAAACATAAAAAATGATAAAAAAACATTTCTTGAAGTAAAAAGTGTTTCGTTAAGTAGAAAGAAAGGTCATGCTGAGTTCCCAGATGCAGTTACAGAAAGAGGAAAAAAGCACCTCGAAAATCTTATTTTGGCAAATCAACAAGGCTACGAGAGTTACTTATTTTTTTTAATTCAGGTTGAAAACTGCAAAACTTTTGGTATTGCTTCAGACATTGACCCAATATATTTCGAAGCATTTAAAAAGGCTTTAAAAAAAAATGTTAAAGTCCTTTGTTATGATTGTAAATTTTATAACAAAGGAATTGAAATAAATAAGAAAATAGATATTTTGATAGATGGTAAATGACAGAAAATATAATTGAATCTTTTGAAGGAACCAGAAAAGCTGGGGCTATAGCTGCGGCAACCCTTGATGAAGTTGTTAAGATAATTCAACCAGGAATAACGACAGAAAAAATCGATAAATTTTGTTATGAATTTATAAATGACTCTGGAGCATATTCTGCTCCTCTTAACTACAGGGGTTATCCAAAATCCTGTTGTACATCAACTAATCATATAGTTTGCCATGGGATCCCTGGAAATAAAATTCTAAAAGATGGAGATATAGTGAATGTAGATGTAACAACTTTAAAAAATGGTTGGCATGGTGATACCAGCAGAATGTTCTATGTGGGAGAGGTTTCAGTTAAAGCTCAAAATTTAACAAAAATAACTTATGAGGCAATGATGAAAGCCATAAAAATTCTTAAAAAAGGATTGTGTCTTGGAGACATAGGTTCAACTATTCAAAAACATGTGGAGACAAAAGGGTTTAGCGTGGTTAGAGATTTTTGTGGACACGGTGTTGGTAAAAATTTTCACGAACCACCAAATATATTGCATTATGGCGAACCAGGAACTGGGGATAAACTAAAGACAGGTATGATTTTTACAATTGAACCCATGATAAATGAGGGTGAATATAATACAAATGTATTGAAGGATGGCTGGACAGCAGTTACTAAAGATAAAATGCTTTCTGCACAATTTGAACACACAGTTGGTATAAAAGATGATGGATACGAAATATTCACCTTGTCAAAAAAAGGTTTAAATTTTCCTCCATACGTAACATGATAGAAAGATACTCAAGAAAAGAGCTAAGAGAAATATGGCTGGATCGAAATAGATATGGTCTTTGGTTAAAAATAGAAATTGCGGCAGCCGAAGCCATGGAAAAATTTAAAATAATTCCAAAAGGTGTTGTAAAGAAAGTAAAATCAAAATCAAAGATAGATGTAAATAGAATAACAAATCTCGAAGGTAAAGTAAGGCATGATGTGATAGCTTTTTTGACATCGATCACTGAACGGGTTGGTAAAGAAGGAAGTTTTCTTCACAAAGGGATGACCTCTTCAGATGTATTAGATACGTGTTTCAGCATTCAGTTAAAGCAATCTGGATCAATCATTTTAAAAGATATAGAAAATTTATTAAAATCAATTAAGAAACAAGCAATTAAACATAAATATACTTTATGTATTGGTAGAAGCCATGGCATACATGCTGAACCAACTACTTTTGGTTTAAAACTTCTAACTTTTTACGAAGAATTTTCTAGAAACCATTACCGATTAAAAAAAGCAATTAAGGAAATATCAACTTGTGCAATATCCGGTGCTGTTGGAACGTTTGCAAATGTTGATCCTAGAGTAGAAAGGTATGTTGCAAAAAAATTAAATTTAGATGTTGAGCCAATATCTACTCAAATTATACCTAGAGATAGACATGCATACTTTTTTTCTGTTTTGGGAGTTATTGCTAGTTCTGTAGAGAGATTTGCTGTTGAAATAAGACATCTTCAAAGAACAGAGGTTTCTGAAGTTGAAGAATTTTTCAATAATAAACAAATGGGATCTTCTGCTATGCCGCATAAAAAGAATCCTGTTCTTACAGAAAACCTAACTGGTTTAGCAAGGCTTGTTAGATCCACTGTGGTTCCTGCTCTGGAAAATGTAGCTCTTTGGCATGAAAGAGATATTTCTCACTCAAGCGTTGAAAGAAATATAGGGCCAGATTCTACTATAACTTTAGACTTTGCTCTTAACAGATTGAATAACGTTGTAAAATCAATGAGAGTGAATAAAAACAATATGAAAAAAAATTTAGAACTTACTAAAGGTATATTCTTTTCACAAAGAGTATTGCTAGAGCTTACCTCAAAAGGAATAAGAAGGGATAAGGCTTACAAAGTAGTTCAAAAATGCGCGATTAAATCCCTTGAAAATAATACTTCTTTCTATGATAGTTTGTTGAAAGACAAAATAATAATGGAAAAAATATCTGTTAATACTTTAAAAAAGTTATTTGATTTTAGTTATCATACAAGAAAAATTAATGTAATTTTTAATAGAGTATTAAAAAGAAAATGAACAAGGGAAAGAAACTTTACGAAGGAAAAGCTAAAATCTTATACGAAACGAAAGAAAAAGGTTTGGCAATTCAGCATTTTAAAGACGATGCAACAGCTTTTAACAATCAAAAGAAAGCAAATGTTGAAGGAAAAGGCGTTCTTAACAATAGAATATCAGAACATATTTTACAAAATTTAAATCAATCTGGCATCAAAACTCATTTAATAAAAAGATTAAACATGCGTGAACAACTAGTAAAACTAGTAGAGATAATTCCAATTGAAGTTATAATAAGAAATATTGCAACAGGCTCTCTAACAAGAAGACTGGGAATAGCTGATGGAACTATTTTAGAAAAACCATTGCTAGAATTTTCATATAAGAATGATGAGCTGGGAGATCCTCTTGTTGCTAAAGAACATATTCTTGCTTTCAATTGGGCAACAAAAGATGAGCTTGAAACAATTCAAGAAATGACTTTCAGAATTAATGATTTTATGTCAGGCATGTTTAGAGGTGTCGGTATCAAACTTGTTGATTTTAAATTAGAATTTGGAAGATTGTGGGAAAATGATAAGAAAGAAGTTATTCTTGCAGACGAGATAAGCCCTGATACATGTAGGCTTTGGGATGTAAAGAGCGAAAGAAAGTTAGATAAAGACAGATTCAGAAAAGATCTTGGAAACATTATCCAAGCATATCAAGAAGTGGCAAGAAGATTGGGGATTCTACCAGAAACAACGAACATAAGTGAAGTAAATTTTAAAAAGCCTACTTCAATAAGTATTAAAAAAAAATAAATTGAAATTTTCAGTAACAGTCACTTTGAAAAAAGATGTGCTAGATCCACAAGGTAAAGTTGTAGGGCAAACACTAAAAAACATGGGGTTTAAAAATTTAAATCAAGTAAGACAAGGAAAATTCTTTGAGATAGACATGGACGAAAAAGATTCCGTAAAGGCTGAAAATCAGGTTAAAGAAATGTGTGAAAAATTATTATCAAATCAAATTATTGAGGATTTTAAAATTAAAAAAGTAGAATGAAATCATCAGTGATAGTTTTCCCAGGATCAAATTGTGATAGAGACATTACTGTGGCTCTAGAAAAACTACAATTCAAAAATTCAATGGTTTGGCACAAAGAAACTGAGCTACCAAAATCAGATCTAATTGTTGTGCCTGGAGGTTTCTCCTATGGCGACTATCTTAGATCCGGAGCAATAGCAGCAAAATCTAATATCTTAGCGGAAGTAATTAGAGCCGGGAAAAAAGGTGCTTTAATTTTAGGAATTTGCAACGGATTTCAAATTTTAATTGAATGTGGTTTGTTACAGGGGGCCTTGTTAAGGAACTCTGGATTAAAATTTATTTCTAAAGATATACTTGTAAAAGTTCAATCAAACAAAAATAAATTTTTTAACAAATATAAAAACAATGAAATATTAAAATTAAATATTGCACACAACGAAGGAAATTACTTTACTAACCAAAAGCATTTGGAAGAGCTAGAAAGTAAAGAGTTAATACCTATTAAATATTGTAATGATAAAGGAGATGTTAGTAAAGAAGGTAACCCTAACGGTTCTATAAATAATATTGCTGGAATTTTTAATAATCATAAAAATATTTTAGGTATGATGCCTCACCCTGAGAGAATGTCTGATAAACTTTTGTCAGGTGAAGATGGCTTAAGTTTATTTCTGAGTTTAATGAATTAATATGTCTGTCACAAAAAATCAAATAGAATCTCATGGTTTAAAAATTGAAGAGTACAAAAAAATAAAAGAGCTTTTAGGAAGAGATACAAATTTGTTAGAGCTAGGAATTTTTTCTGCAATGTGGAATGAACATTGCTCTTATAAATCTTCAAAATTACATCTTAAAAAATTACCAACAAAAAACAATATTGTAATTCAAGGCCCAGGTGAGAATGCTGGCGTCATTGACATTGGAGATGATGATGCAATAGTTTTTAAAATAGAAAGCCATAACCATCCTTCATTCATTGAGCCTTATCAAGGTGCAGCAACTGGTGTTGGTGGAATACTAAGAGATGTTTTTACCATGGGAGCAAGACCTATTGCGTTAATGAACTCAATTCATTTTGGTTCACCTGAAAATAAAAAAACACAATCTTTATTGAATGGTGTTGTTTCAGGAATTGGTGGTTATGGAAACTCGGTTGGTATACCAACGGTTGGTGGTGAAACAAAATTTAACAGCACTTATAATGAAAATATTTTGGTGAATGCAATGGCAATTGGGCACGCAAATAAAAACAAAATCTTTTATTCAAAAGCTAAAGGTATAAACAAATCTGTGGTTTATGTTGGTTCTAAGACTGGGAGAGATGGTATACATGGTGCAACAATGGCATCAGCAGAATTTGATGAAAATTCTGAAGAAAAAAAGCCCACTGTTCAGGTTGGTGATCCTTTTACAGAAAAATTGCTTTTAGAGGCCTGTCTAGAATTAATGAAAGATAACTCCATAATATCTATACAGGATATGGGCGCGGCCGGATTAACATCTTCCAGCGTTGAAATGGCTTCAAAAGGAAATCTCGGAATTGAATTAAATTTAAATAAAATACCTTGCCGTGAAAATAATATGACTCCATACGAAATCATGTTGTCTGAAAGTCAGGAACGAATGCTGATTATACTTGATGATAAAAAAGAAAAAGAAGCAAAAAAAATTTTTGACAAATGGGATCTTGATTTTGTTGTAATAGGAAAAACAACAAATAGTAATAGATTAATATTAAATTATGATAATAAAAAAGTAGGGGATATTCCAATTTCAGCATTGGCTGAAAAAGCTCCGTTATACGATAGAAAATGGACAAGTTCTAAATTATCAAAAAAGAAAGTAAAAGTTAAAGATTTAAAAAAAATTAAAATTGAAGATGCTCTTATTAAAATTTTGTCCTCACCAAATTATTCAAACAAAGATTGGATTACAGATCAGTATGATCAAGCTGTTATGTGCGATACCATTCAAAAATCTGGTGGTGACTCTGCGGTAGTCAGAATACATAAAAAAGATAAAGCCATAGCAATATCAGTGGACTCTTCAGCAAATTATTGCAAAGCTGATCCTAAATCTGGGGGAAAACAAATTGTCTGTGAAAATTGGAGAAATTTAATTTCTGTCGGAGCTAAGCCTCTAGCTATTACAAACTGTTTAAATTTTGGTAACCCAGAAAAAGCAAATGTCATGGGAGAATTTGTTGGATGTGTTGATGGAATTAAAGAAGCTTGTGAATTTTTAAACTTTCCCGTGGTATCAGGAAATGTTTCTTTTTACAACGAAACTAGTGCTAAAAGTATACATCCTACACCTGTAGTTGGAGGAATTGGTATAATAGATAACTTAAAAAAAATTGTTAATATTAAAACAAAAAAACAAGGAAATTTGATTATGATCGTTGGAAAAACAATTGGCCATATAGAACAAAGTGCTTTTCTTTATGAAAATTTTTCAGTGTATGATGGGCCACCGCCCGAAATAAATTTAGTTAATGAAAAAAATAACGGCCTTGCTGTTTTAAAATTAATAAAAGATAATCTTGTTTTATCAGCACATGATGTTTCTTCTGGAGGTATACTTGTGTCCTTAGCCGAAATGTCAATTGCTTCAGGTTTAGGTTTGAAAATATACAAACCAAAAAAACTTGCCAATTCTTTTGAGTATTTTTTTGGGGAAGACCAAGGAAGATATCTCCTTGAAATTTCTAAAAACAACTTAAAAAAAATTGAATCTTTTTTGAAAAAAAATAATATTTTCTTTGAAATTATTGCAGAAGTTCAAGATAATGCATTTGAACTTGAAAAAATATTTAGTTTAAAAATAAAAGATCTTCATAAACATAATAATTGGTGGTATAACAAATATAATGCCATTAACTAAAAATGAAATTTCAGAAATGATTATGAAGGCTTTCCCTGATGCTTCTCTTGAATTAAAAGATACAGCTGGAGATAACAATCACTATTCTGCTAAAATAATTTCAAAAACTTTTAATGGTAAATCTAAAGTTGAACAACACAAAATGGTATATAAGGCCTTAAAAGGCAAAATGGGTAATGAACTGCACGCTCTAGCATTAAGTACAGAGGAAAAAAATGGATGATATAAATAAGAAAATTAAAAATATAATAGACACAAATAGTATTGTGCTTTTTATGAAAGGGACTCCAGATGCTCCTCAATGTGGTTTCTCAATGGCTGTCTCAAATATTTTAAAACATTTAAAAGTTAAATTTGAAGGTGTGAATGTTTTGGAAAACAATGAGATAAGACAGGGAATAAAAGATTATACAGACTGGCCAACTATACCTCAGTTATATATCAAAGGTGAATTTGTTGGCGGATGTGACATTGTTAAAGAAATGTTCGAAAAAGGAGAATTAAAAAAACTCCTAGAAAATAAATCTTTACTATCTTGAATAATATTCAATAACTAATTTAGGTTCCATCACTGTTGGGTAGGGTATCTCTGAGAATTTTGGAACCCTAACTAATTTTGTAGTTTTGTTTTTGCTATCTAACTGAATGTATTCTGGAACATCTCTTTCTTTACTGCCCAATGAGCCCTCTATAATATTTAAAGATTTTGATTTGTCTTTGATCTCAATTACATCATCTTCTCTCACTCTGTAGCTGGAAATATTAACTTTTTTTTTATTAACTTTAAAATGTCCGTGATTGATAAGCTGGCGTGCAGCAAAAACTGTAGGAGCAAATTTAGACCTATAAATAATAGTATCTAATCTAGTTTCTAGTAAGCCTACAAGATTTTCTGTGGAGTCCCCTCTTCTTTTGATGGCTTTTCTATATATGTTTCTAAATTGTCTTTCGTTAATGTTACCATAATATGCCTTTAATTTTTGTTTGGCGTTAAGCTGAATACCGTAATCAGTTGGTTTTCCCTTTCTGCTTTGGCCATGTTGTCCTGGTGGATAGTTACGTGTATTAAAAGGACTTTTAGGTTTTCCCCATAAGTTAACTTTTAATCTTCTATCTACTTTGTGCTTTGCCTTAATCCTTTTTGTCATAAAAAAAACGTTTATAATCCTTATAATATATTTGTCAATTACTCTTATAATTTACTGAAAACACTGGATAATATCCTCAATTCTTTATTACTTAGTTGGGTTCTACCAAAAATATTTCTTAAATTCATGAGCATTGATTTTTTCTTTTCTCTAGGAGAAAAAAATCTCTTTTTTTCCAGACGATTTTCAATAAAATCAACAAATGTATTAAGTTTTTTCTTGCTTATAATGTCGGTAAGTTTTTTCTCTTTTTTAAAATAACTTTTTTTAAAATTTCTAAATATCTCATAACAAATTATAATAACACTGTGGGAAAGGTTGATAGACTCAAATTTTTTATTTACTGGAATTTTGAAGATACAATTTGAATATGCTATATCTTCATTAGACAAGCCTGAAGCTTCTGGGCCAAATATAATCCCAATTTTTCTTTTTTTATTTTTTTTAATACTTTTAATAAATTCATTAAAAGAGAGATGCTTCTTATTAATGTCTCTCCTTCTTGCTGAAGAAGCATAAATAACATCATATTTGTTGATAGCATCTTTGAGGCTGCAGTACACTTTTGTTTTTTTAAGAATATCCTTTGCTCCTACTGATGTTGCTATTGCTTTTTTGTTTGGCCATATTTCTTTAGGATTAACTAAGTCTAAATTTTTAAAACCAAAATTTTTTAAAGCTCTTGCACAAAAACCTATATTTTCTGGTAACTGAGGCTTTACAAGAATAAAACCGATTCTATTAATCATTCGCCGGGGCTTTTTCTTTATACAATTTGTAATCCAAGCTATCTATTAAAGCTTTAAAAGATGCATCGATTATATTTGGAGATACTCCTATCGTAAACCAGTTTTTTCCGACTTTATCTGTACTTTCAATAGAAACACGCGTTGTTGCATTTGTTCCTGTATTTAAAATTCTCACTTTATAATCAACTAGTTTTAAATCTTTTAAATATTTTGAATATTTTCCAACCTTATCAACATTGGATCTTATAGCGTTGTCTAAAGCATTAACAGGACCATTCCCTGAACCTTCACAAATAATTTCTTTTCCATCAACTAGTATATGTGCTTTTGCAAAAGAATTTATTTTATCTTTTGAATCTCTCTTTACAGAAACGTCGTATTTCGAAATAGTTAAATACTTTGGTATTTCTCCCAAAAGACGTCTTGCTAGTAATTCAAAAGAAGCATCGGCACCATCATAGGAGTAGCCAGCAAATTCTCTATCTTTTACTTCGTTAAGCAAACTTTGAACTTTTGGATCGTTCTTGTCGATTTTGATACCATATTTTTCTAATCTAGACATAATATTAGATTTTCCTGACTGGTCGGAAACAACAATGTTCCTAAAGTTACCAACTAGATTTGGATTGATATGTTCATAAGTTTTTGGATCTTTTGTGACAGCTGATACATGTAGACCTCCTTTGTGGGCAAAAGCCGAGGCTCCTACATATGCTGAGTGTCTGTTTGATTTTCTATTTAGTATCTCATCTAACAATCTAGAACATTCTGTTAACGTTTTCATTTTATCTTTGGAAATAGTTATTTCGAAATTTTTTGAAAAGGTTTCCTTTAGAACTAATGAAGGAATTACTGACATTAAATTTGCATTACCACATCTTTCTCCTAATCCATTAATTGTTCCTTGGACCTGACGAACTCCTGACAAAACAGCTGTCAACGAGTTAGCTACTGCATTTTCTGTATCATTGTGTGCATGTATACCAAGATTTTTACCAGGAATAACTTTTGCAACTTTTGAGACAATATCCCCAACTTCATGTGGAAGTGTCCCTCCATTTGTATCACAAAGAACAATCCATCTAGCTCCCTCTTCATATGCAGTTTTTATGCAGCTTAGGGCATATTCAGAGTTATTTTTATAACCATCAAAAAAATGTTCCGCATCAAACATAAATTCTTTTTTCTTTTTAATAAATAATTTAGCTGACTCTTTAATATTTTCTAAGTTTTCTTTGTTAGTTATGCCTAAAGCTTTATCAACATGAAAATCCCAAGACTTACCTACCAAGCAAACTGCTGGCGTATTTGAGTTCAAAACTGCTGACAATCCAGGATCGTTTTGAGCGCTTCTTCCAGACCTTTTTGTCATTCCAAAAGCTGTCAGGATAGTGTTTCCTAACTTAGGGGGTTTGTTAAAAAAAGTTGTATCTAATGTGTTAGCTCCAGGCCATCCGCCTTCTAAATAATCAATGCCTAAACCTGCCAAAGCTTTTGCTATTTTATTCTTATCATCAATTGAAAAATTAACACCTTCGGTTTGTGCTCCATCTCTCAAAGTAGTGTCAAAAATATATATTTTTTCTTTGCTCATGTTTGCTTTACAAAAGTTCCATTTTTATAATCCTGAACTGCCTGAAGAATTTCCTCTTTAGTGTTCATTACGAAAGGACCTCCTCTGGCTATTTGCTCTCCAATAGGTTTTCCAGCAATAAATAGAAACTCACTATTTTTTGTAGCTTTTACTTTAAGAATA
>MDTB01150219.1_pt1 | contig 17645 bp, 15 predicted proteins | sample 811161 | NCBI WGS metagenome assembly MDTB01 (sample SAMN05326650, study PRJNA326480) | marine metagenome | isolation source: seawater | place: Mediterranean Sea | collected 2009
CAGCATCGGATAGAGACGCTCGGACAGCATGCAGACCAGCTCGATCAACCCCTGACGTTCTCCCAGGCTGAGCTCACCGCGACGGCTGGCCCGGCGCAGCGGGTTGCGGCAGCGGGATTTCCACAACGCCACTCGATCGGGAAACGATTCCTGCAGCTGGAGTTGCTGGCAGCTCCAGACCATGGCTTCGCTGCCTTGGAGATCAAGCGCCTCGATGGCCAGCAACAACAGGTCGAGCCGCTCCATCCCCCGGCGCGGCAGCCGGATCGGGGCGGGTGGTGCGGCAGATGCGATCAAGGCCTGTTGGCGATGCTGCGATGATGCCAGCCGGGCACTGATGCCGTCATCCTTTCTGTCATGAGTTCAGACACCTCGACCGCCGGCCTCGATGCGCAATTGCGATCGCTGGTGCGTGATGTGCCTGATTTCCCCAAGCCAGGCATCCTCTTCCGCGACCTCACGCCACTGATGCGTGATCCAGCGGCCTGGGAGCTGGTGTTGGGCGGACTGCAGCAGCGGCTGTCCCCACTGAAGCCAGAGCTGGTGGTGGGTATTGAGGCCCGAGGCTTTCTGGTGGGCCACACCCTTGCGGTGACCATGGGACTTGGCTTTGTGCCGGTGCGTAAGCCCGGCAAATTGCCCGGTCCAGTCGATGCGGTGGAGTACGACCTGGAGTACGGCAGCGACCGCCTCGAGATTGTCCAGGGCTCCTTGGCTGGGGGGTCGCGGGTGCTCGTGATCGATGACCTGTTGGCCACTGGCGGCACGGCCGCTGCCTGCGCTCAGCTTGTCCAGCAGGCTGGTGGTGTGCTTTGCGGCTTTGGCTTTGTTGCCGAGCTCTGCGCGTTGGCGGGACGGGACAAGCTCACCTCAGGAGTGCCTGTGGAGGCGCTGATTCAGTACTGATCCAACGCGACTTGTCAGCTTTGGTGCTCTTGCCAATCCAGCACCTGATCAAGTTGCCCCAGGCTCAGTAGACCAAAGCGCCAGAGGGTCACCGCCAGTGGTGCCTGCTCCTGGATCGCTTGCCGAACGCCCAGGGCAAGGGCGTCCTCACTCAGGCCGATGTCTCGGCGCAGGTAGTCCACCAGGGCTGTGGGGGGAACAGGTTGTGGCGTGGTGGTGATCACCATGGCCGCAGGGGGGGGGAGGTTGGAGAAAAGACAATCCCTCCGGCCATGAGTGTGCCCATGGCTGGATCAGATGGCTGTTAAGAGCTCCTTAAGAGGGTTGATTATTTGGCTGCTGCCACCCCGTTGTCAAGAGCATTCCTTTTGGTCCGTATGTCGCCAAATTCAGGCTCCAGCGTCGCAGCGGGCTGCAACAGCTCAACATGCTGATTCCAAAGCGCCGCAGTGGCAGCAGCAGCCGATGGCGATTGGAAAACAGACGCACCAGCAGATCGGTCGCGATGAGCACCCCCAGCAGATCCAACCAACGGCGCTGGCTGTAGCGGCGCACCAGCAATCTCGGGGTGGTGCGCCGATCGCCAGCCAGCCGGGCCAGGGTTGCCACATCGCGCCAGCAGAGGTTGAGTCCCTGGCCTCCGACTGGATGGCAGCGGTGGGCGCTTTCGCCGCAAAGCAGGGTGCTGCCCCGTCCAAGGCGTGTGGCAAGGCGCCAATCCACGGGGAACCATGCCGGCTGATCCAGGAGTGCGGTGGTTGTGACCTCCTCGGGGAGGGCGTCATTGAGCTGCTCGAGGAAGGCGCTAGCGCTCAGCTGAATGCGCTGCTCACAGCGCTGTCGTGGCGCGCTCCAGACGATTTGGGTTTTGCCTTTTCCCAGGGGGAGCACAGCCAGCGGGCCCTCCGGGCGGAACACCTCCCAGGCGGTGGCCGGGTTGCACTGGTGATCAAGCTGAACGATGGCCGACAGGCATCCCTGGCGGTAGCGGAAGCCGCCGAAGCCAATGCCTAGGTTGTCGCGCGAGGGGGAGCTCCCCCCCTCGGCAATCACGGTCAGCTGTTCATCGTTGGCTGCCTCGGGTCCTGGCTCTCCCAGGTGCAGCTGCACCCCAGGGTGCTGGCGGCAAGCCGCGAGTAGTTCCTGCTGCAGCCCCTTGTGCTCAACAATCCAACCCACGGCATCGGGGGCCGTAAAGGCGGTTCGGCAGCGGCTGCCCTGGTCGAGAAGTTCAAGCCGATCAAACGGCTGGCAGTGGGGTGCAACGGCGCGCCACAGCCCCAGTTGCTGCAGCAGCTCGCAGCTTGAATGGGTCAGGGCATAGGCCCGTCGCCTGCCCAGCAGCGCATCGGCATCCTGTGGGTCATGAAGCTTCACCTGCCAGCCCGATCGCGCTAATGCCAGAGCCGCCAGGCTGCCGGTGGGGCCGGCGCCCTGCACCACGGCCGACTGTCCTGCAGCAGATCCGTTCATAAAAAAACCCGCGACAGAAATTCTGCCGCGGGGATGTCGCTAATTGCGAGAGGTCTGGGGCGATCAGCCGATTCCCAGCAGTCCTTTGGTGAAGGCTTCGCCACCGAGGGCGAGCTCAGTGGCAAGCAGGGCGATGAAACCGAGCATGGCCATGCGGCCGTTGAGTTTCTCAGCACGCTCGTGGAAACCCCAACCGTTCTCAGCTGCAACCACCTGCATGCGGGGCTCGGCGGCGAAAGCATTTAGGCGACCACCGTCTTCGGTGGTCACAACAGCACCGCGCATGCTGGTGGTATCGCTGGGGGTCGAAGAGGTCATAACGATCCTTGTTCTCTACATATCGTAACGCAATGTTTCGATCTGTAAAGCCCCTCTTGCGCTTCCTTAATTGCTGACTCCTTCGATGCGGTCCTCGATCTCCTGGTAGAGATCCTGCAGCTGCTGAATGTTCTCGTCACTGGTCTCCCAGTAACCACGTCCATTGACCTCAAGCAGGGTGCTGACGATGCGGCGGAAGCTGTGGGGGTTGAGGTCCATCAGCCGTTTGCGCATCTCGGGGTCGTTGATAAAAGTGTCATTGGCTTCTTCGTAGACGAAGTTGTCCACGGCGCCGCTGGTGGCACTCCAGCCAAGGGTGAAATTCAGGCGTTTGGCGACTTCGCGCACCCCCTCGTAGCCGGAATTGAGCATGCCCTCGTACCACTTGGGATTAAGCAGCTTGGTGCGCGAGTCCAGTCGGATGGTTTCACTCAAGCTCCGCACCTGGGCATTGGCCGTGGTGGTGTCGGCGATGTAGCTCGAAGGCTCTTTGCCGTCATCACGCAAGCCTTTGATCAACTTGGTGGGGTCTGAGTCGAAGTAGTGACTGACATCTGTCAGGGAGATTTCAGCTGAATCAAGATTCTGGAAGGTGACATCAGCGGTCTTCATGGCTGATTCGAACACCTCACGCTTTTGATCCATCTCGCCAGGATTGTCAGCATTGAAGGCGAAGGTCTTGCGGTTGAGGTACATCTCCTGCAGCTCGTTCTCCTCTTCCCAGCTGCTGTTCTCCACCGCCAGGTTCACGTTGGAGCTGTAGCTGCCGCTGGCATTGGAGAAGACGCGCGTGGCCGCATCCCGCAGGCTCGTGCCCTGCGACTCGGCCTGCTCCTGGGCATGGGCTCGAACGAAGTTCTGATCGAGCGGCTCCTTGGCCTCTGCGGCCATCTTCACGCCCTGATCGATCAGCGCCATCTGGTTGATGAACAGATCGCGGAACACACCGGAGCAGTTCACAACCACATCAATGCGGGGACGGCCCAGTTCTTCAAGGGGAATCAATTCCAGCTTGTTGACGCGGCCGAGGGAGTCGGGCACTGGACGCACACCGATGAACCAGAGGATCTGAGCGAGGGACTCCCCATAGGTCTTGATGTTGTCCGTGCCCCAAAGCACGCAGGCAATGGTTTCAGGCCAGGCCCCTTGCTCGGCCTTCTGGCGTTCGATCAACCGATCCACCACCACCTTGGCAGCGGCGACAGCGGCGCGGGTGGGAATGGCCTGCGGATCAAGGGCGTGGATGTTCTTGCCGCTGGGCAGCACGCCTGGGTTGCGGATTGGATCACCGCCTGGTCCTGGCAGGACGTATTCCCCATCAAGGGCTTTGAGCAGGCTTTCCATTTCCTGGTCAGCGCAGACCTGCTCCAGGCAGAAACGCAAGTAGCTGAACAGCGTCTCCAGCTCTTCAGGGTTTACGGAACCGAAGCCGGCTTGGCGGCAGGCGCTCAGCCAGGGGCTGGGCAGCTTGATGCCGACGCGCTCAAGCAGCTTCAGCAGCCAGCCGAAGTTCTGCTGCAGGGTGACGCGACCATCCCGTCCGGTCACGGCCTTGACCATGGCTCCAACAGCCAGTCGGCAGGTTTCCGTGATCTTTTGGTTCAGCTCAACATCAGTCAGCACACCCTCGTCGTTGCCGCGGTACACCGCTTCGATCGTGCGATCAATGCTTTCTGCCAGCAATGCAGGCAACGAACGGATGCCGTCCTCCTCCCGTTCGAGGGCTGCAATGTTCACCAGCGTGGCGATGGCCTCCTCGGCTGTGGGCGGTTTGCCGATGGTGTGCAGACCACAGGGCAGTAGCCGGCTTTCAATCTCCATCAACTGGCGGTACACCGCCCCGACGACCCCATCGCGCTGCTCTTCATTCAGCTCAGAGGCGTCCTGATCGGGCAGCGTGACGTCCTTGTCGAGGTTGCAGAGACGTGAGGTCTCGACGATGGCGTTGACGATCTGGACACCACGGCTGCTCTCGCGCAGCTGCTGGTAGGAGCCCACCAACTCGCCCAGTTCCTTGAGCCCTTTGTAGAGACCAGCATTTTCAGCCGGTGGGGTGAGATAGCTGATCGTGGAGGCGTAGCCACGGCGCTTGGCGATCGTGGCCTCCGAGGGGTTATTAGCCGCGTAGTAATAGAGATTGGGCAGAGCACCGATCAGGCTGTCGGGGTAGCAGGTCTCACTCATGCCCATCTGCTTGCCAGGCATGAATTCCAGCGAGCCGTGGGTGCCGAAGTGCAGCACGGCATCGGCGCCCCAGATCTTTTCGAGATAGGTGTAGTAAGCGGCAAAGCCGTGGTGAGGGCTGGCGCTGCGCGAATAAAGCAGACGCATCGGGTCACCCTCATAGCCAAAGGTGGGCTGCACGCCGATGAAGACGTTGCCGAAGTGGCGGCCAAACACCAGCAGGTTCTGCCCATCGCTGTTGAGCTCACCAGGGGCTTTGCCCCAGTTCTCCTCAAGGCGCTGGTGGTAAGGCGTCAGGCGCTCGTACTCCTCAACGCTCATGCGATGGGCAATCGCCAGTTCAGGGGCCCCTTCGAGCGCTTCAGCATCGGTGAGCACCAAGTCCATCAACGCCTTGGGGCTGGCGGGCACATCGCCTACCTGATAGCCGCGGTTGCGCATCTCCTCGAGCACTCGGTGGATCGAACCGAAGACATCGAGGTATGCGGCGGTGCCCACATTTCCTTTGTCCGGAGGGAAGCTGAAGACCGTGATCGCCAGCTTCTTTTCCGTGCGTGGCTTGGCGCGCAGGTTGGCCCAGCGGATGGCGCGCCCGGCAATGGCATCCACCCGGTCCTGCAGGGTGTGGGCCTTGCCGGTGGCATCGTCGCGACCGCTGAGCACGATCGGTTCGATGGCCCCATCGAGCTCGGGGATGGCGATCTGCAGTGCCACCTGCACCGGATGCAGTCCCAGGTCGCTGGCCTCCCACTCCTGGGTGGTCTGGAACACCAGAGGTAACGCCACCATGTAAGGGCGATTGAGTCGCTTGAGGGTCTCGATCGCTTTGGGGTGGTCCTGCCGCGCTGGGCCGCCCACCAGGGCAAAACCGGTCAGGGAGACGGCCGCATCCACCAGCGAGCGGTCGGGGTTGAGGGGATCAAAGAAAAAGCTGTTGACGGGTTTGGAGAAGTCCAGACCGCCGCAGAAGACGGGAATCACGCGGGCGCCGCGGTATTCCAGCTCCTGGATCAGCGCCACGTAGTGGGCGTCATCCCCGGTGACGATATGGCTGCGCTGGAGCACCAGACCGATCAGGGGGCCGCTGCCCACCTCGCTGCGGCTGTCGTACCAATTCAGATATTCCTTGAGGTCCTCAAACATGGACGGAGCCAGGGGGTGCCAGATGCCCTGGTCGGGGAAGACCACCGGCTCGGCCACCTCGATGCTGGGGCGTGCGGCGTCCCCACTGGGGTAGACGTACTTGTCCGCCAGCATCAGCAGGAAGTTCCGCAGGTTGTCCGGCGTGCCACCCAGCCAGTACTGGAAGCTGAGCATGAAGCTGCGGGCGTCCTGCGCCTTCTCCACCGGCAGGTACTTCAGCACCGTCGGCAGGGTGTTTAGCAGCTTGAGCATGGCGTCTTGAAAGCCAGCTCCGCCGGCTTCCTTGCGCTTGCGCATGAAGTTGGCAATCGCGCTCTTGCTCTGGCCCAGCTGGGCCATCGAGAAGCTGCCCAGTTTGTTCAGCCGCATCACCTCGGGCATCGAGGGGAAGACGACTGCGGCTTTGAGGCGGTCGCGGTGCGGAGCCACAGCATCGACCACCTTCTGGGCCAGATCTTCAATGAAGATCAGCGAGGCGATGAAGACATCGGCCTCAGCCACATCGGCGCAGAACTGGGCGTAGTTCTCCGGGTCGCGCAGCTCCTCGATCAGGTACCCCGAGAGGTCCACGGCCAGATCACCGCCCAGGGCATTCAGGCTGTTGGCCGCTTGGGTGAGGGCGTTCTGGTACTGGGGCTCGAGCACCACGTAGACCGCCCGCATAACAGACCGGCCTTCAGCTGCTTCTGGGGTGATGCGACGGCTGGAGGAGCGGACCTGGGTGAACATGCGCGCGGGCTAGCGATTAGGAAAGATTACGGACAGACTCGACCCCGTGCGGCGGGAGTAGCGCTTTATGACAGACCAGATCCCAGTCGTGGTGGCCGGTGCCCTCGGTCGGATGGGCGCCGAAGTAATCAAAACGATCCAAGGAGCCGAGGACTGCAAGCTGGTAGGGGCGATCGACACTTGCCCTGGCAAAGAGGGGGAGGATGCCGGCCTTGCGCTGGGGCTCGGCGAGCTTGATGTGGCCCTCAGCGGCGACTTTGAAGGGTCGCTGTGTCTGATCAGCCAACAGCACCCCGGAGCGGTTCTGGTGGATTTCACCCACCCCAAGGTGGTTTACGAGCACACCCGTGCCGCCATCGCCTATGGCGTCACCCCTGTCATCGGCACCACCGGCCTCTCGCCTGAGCAGCTGCAGGAGCTGGCTGGTTTTGCCGAAAAGGCCTCGATGGGGGCTGCTGTGATCCCCAATTTTTCGGTCGGTATGGTGCTGCTTCAGCAAGCGGCTGCAGCTGCAGCCCGCTTCTATGACCATGCGGAGTTGGTGGAGCTGCATCACAACCGCAAGGCTGATGCCCCCAGCGGCACCTGCATCAAAACTGCTGAATTAATGGAGGATCTGGGCAAGCAGTTCAATGCCCAGGAGGTGGACGAGCACGAGACATTGACCGGTAGCCGCGGCGGCGAGCGTGCCAGTGGCTTGCGGCTCCACGCCATTCGTCTGCCCGGTTTGGTGGCCCATCAGGAAGTGCAGTTCGGCGCGCCAGGTGAGCGCTACGTGCTGCGCCATGACACCTTTGATCGGGCCTCCTACATGCCCGGGGTGCTGCTCACGATTCGCAAGGTGCGTCAGCTGCAGGGTCTGGTGTACGGCCTTGAGCGCCTGATCTGACCGCCGATTGGGACACTGGTGCGATGCTTCTTCCTCTCAAGCCAGGTGAGCTGCAGCGGTTGATCCCTGCGGTAGCAAGCGGCCCGCAGTTCTCCCATTGCTCAGGCTCACCCCAGCAGCTGTTGCAGCGGGTGCTGATCTCCTCGATCGGTGGCGTCATCCCCCTCCTCATTTCGGGGGGAAGCTTTGGAAGCCGTTGGGGCAGCGTCTGGCTGGTGGTGGGGCTGGTGATGCTCCTTTACATCCTCTGGGGGCCGATCGTTGAGGCGGGCAGCCGTAATGCCCAGCTGCGCCGCTTTCCCGCCGCTGCTTTGTTTGAAGGTGAGATCGCTGACCTGTTCACCCGCGAGCGACTGGAGGGCCGCCAGGAGACCACGGACCGTCTCGGGCGGCTGGAAACGGTCGAAAACCGCCGCACCTGGCTCTGCCTCGAGCTCGAGGACGAGGAGGGCTATCTGGGGCAACTGAGGTTTCCACTGGATAAGAAGCACAAAGCCCTGAGGCGGGGCATGGTGATTCGCTGTCTTGTCCTGGCTGAGCGTCCTGACTTCTCCCGCATCGCTCGCATCAGCGATGGCTGGGTGCCCCAGGCGCGGCTGTGGGTTGGCGAATACCCCTATCTGCTGCGTCCAGCGTTCGAGGAGCTCTGCCTCAAGCGATTGGGCTGAGGGGCTCGCGGCGCGGCCAGAGCGCATCGGCCATCCGGCAGATCTGGCTGATGGGCCCCACGTCATGCACCCGAATCACCCGCGCTCCGCCGGCAATCGCACGACAGACGCTGGCCGCGGTGCCCCACACGCGCGCTTTGGGGCGGGGTTCATTCAGCACATCCCCAATGAACCGTTTGCGCGAGGGCCCCAACAACAGGGGGAAACCATGGGCGGCCAGTTGCGGCAGTGCTTCCAGCAGCATCAGGTTGTGCTGCGTGGTCTTGGCAAAGCCAAGGCCGGGATCCCAGAGAATCTGATCGGCGCTGACCCCGGCGTTCAAGGCTGCATCCGTGCGCGCCATCAGTTCATGTTCCACCTCTGTGGACACCGCGCTGTAGGAGGCCAGATCATTCATCGTGCGGGCATCGCCGCGGCGGTGCATCAGCACGTAAGGGCAGTTGCGCTCAGCGATGAGGGGCAGCATCGCTGCATCGCCAAGACCGCCGGAGACATCATTGATCCAGTCGGCTCCGGCATCGAGGGCAGCAGCAGCCACCGGCGCCAGGAACGTATCGATCGACAGCAGCAGTCCACTGGGCAGATCACCGTCCCGTCGCGCGCTCACCAGCTGCTCCAGCACGGGCAGCAGGCGCCTGAGTTCCTCTTCAGCTCCGACATCGACCGCCCCGGGGCGGGTGCTCTGCGCCCCGATGTCCAACAGATCAGCACCTTGTGCCGCCATACGGCGAGCAGCCCGGCAGGCTTGCTGCGGCTGCAGGTGGAGGCCTCCGTCGCTGAAGGAGTCCGGCGTGATGTTGAGGATCGCCATGACCGCCGTGTGTGTGCCCCAAGGGCAGCGACGGTCACTGGCGGCCGTGGTCATGCTGCTGCCACTTCGTAGTTGGCGATGCGCGCAAAGCCGACGGGATCGAGCGAGGCACCACCCACCAGGACGCCGTCGATGTCTGACTGGGCCATCAGTTCATCAATGTTGCCTGGCTTGACCGAGCCGCCGTACTGAATGGTCAGATCCGGGTAGCCCACCCAATTGCGGATGAGCCCGCAGACGCGGTTCGCTTCATCGGAGGCGCAGGTCTTTCCAGTGCCAATGGCCCAGATGGGTTCGTAGGCCACAACCAGTTTGCTGGGATCGATACCATCCATGCCCTGTTCAACCTGACGGCGAATCACCCGTTCGGTTTCACCTGCTTCTCGCTGACTGTCGCTTTCGCCGACGCAGAGGATCGGAATCAAACCGGCGGCCTGAGAGGCGCGGGCTCGGTGGTTGATCTGTTCGTCACTTTCACTGAAGTATTTGCGCGGTTCGCTGTGGCCAACGATGGTGTACTTCACCCCGAATTCCTGCAGCATCGCTGGGGAGATCTCGCCTGTGAACGCACCTTTGCCTTCCCAATGGACGTTCTGGCTGGAGAGCTGGACCCTGCTGCCGCTGAGGGCCTGCTCCATGGCAGCAATGGCCGTGAACGGGGGGGCGAGCACCACGGTGCGCTCAGTGGGGGTGTTGGCCACCAGGGGCATGAAGTCCTGGGCAAAGGCACGGGCCTCCGCACAGGTCATGTGCATTTTCCAGTTACCGGCGATCACCACCGGACGGGACGCAGTGCTCACCCGTTCTGCTGCGAAGGGTTGACGAGCCTAGAGGGTGGTTGATCCCCCATCTCCAGCCTGAGCCTCGATTGTGAAGCTGCGTCCGGCAAGCTCCACCACATCGCCAGCGCAGAGTTTGCGGCCACGACGGGTCTCCATAGCGCCGTTAACCCGTACCTCGCCCTGCTGGATGCGGATCTTGGCCTCTCCACCAGTGGAGACAAGGCCCTGAAACTTCAGGTGCTGATCGAGTCGCATGGCAGCTGCTGCAAGCGAGGCGCGTAGCCTGCCGCCATGGTTGCACCACCTTCAACGGCTGGTTTTCGCAGGCTGATTCCCCTCCTGCAGCCCTATCGCGGGCGGCTGATCGCAGGCGGGCTCTGCATGCTTGTGTTTGTGGCGTCCTGGCCCCTGCTCGCTGCCCAGGCCGGGCAATTGATCCCCGCCATCGGCGATGGCGACTTTCAGCGGGTGTTGCGGGTGATCGCCCTCTCCCTCACCCTCTTTTTCATTCAAAAGCTGGCCCAGTTTGGTCAGGACACCTTGCTGGCAGCCCCGGCGCTGCATGTGACCCAGGCCCTGCGGCGCCAGTCCTTCGCCAGGCTGCAGCGCTTGGAGTTCGGCGCCCTCGAGACCCTTTCGGCTGGAGATCTCACCTACCGACTCACCGAGGACGCCGATCGCATCGGCGAGGTGATCTACAAAAACATCCAGGAGACAGCGCCCAGCATCCTTCAGCTGATCGTCATGTTCGGCTACATGGTGATGCTGGACTGGCAGCTGTCGCTCGCCACGCTGCTGCTCGCACCTCTGGTGGCGCTGCTGGTGAGCAGTTTTGCGGCGCGGGTTCTCACGGCGGCTGAACGCAGCCAGCAGCAGGTCAGTGAGCTGGCCGGTTTGCTGGGAGAGGCCATCTCAGGCCTGCCGCTGGTGCGGGCTTTCGCTGCTGAACCCTGGCTCCAGCAGCGTTTCGAAGAAGAAATCGAGCTGCATCGCCGTGCTCGCTACCGCACGATGCGACTGCTGGCCTTGCAGCACCCCGTGGTGGGTTTCATTGAAGCGGCGGGCATCCTGGCGGTGCTGTTGATCGGTGCCCTGCGCATCAGCTCCGGCGGTTTGAGCGGCGCAGGTTTCAGCAGCTTCATCACGGCGCTACTGATCCTGATCGACCCGATCTCCCGTTTGATCACCAATTTCAACGAATTCCAGCAAGGTCAGGCCTCCTTGGGACGGCTGCGCGCGATCGAGGCCGAACCCATGGAGCGGCCGGATCGCCCCGATGCCAGAGCAATGCCAGCCCTGCGCGGCGGGCTGCAGCTCCAGCAGGTGAGCTTTGCCTACGACAGCGGTAAGCCGGTTCTGCAGGGGCTGGATCTGACGGTGGAGCCGGGTCAGGTGGTGGCCTTGGTGGGCCCTTCCGGTGCAGGCAAAACCACCCTGTTCTCCCTGTTGCTGCGCTTTAACGAAGCGCAGCAGGGTCAGCTCTTGCTCGACGGCATGGACCTGCGTGATTTGCGGGCCGCGGAGCTGCGCCGGGCTATCGCCTTGGTGCCGCAGCAGAGCACGCTCTTTTCCGGAACGGTGGAGGAGGCGATTCGTTTCGGCCGGAAGGCCAGTGACGACGAGGTGCGACGCGCCGCCCAGCTGGCCAATGCTGAAGGGTTCATTGAAGCCTTGCCAGGCGGGTACCAAGCGCGGGTCGAAGAGCGCGGCAGCAACTTTTCGGGGGGGCAGCTGCAGCGCCTGGCGATCGCCCGGGCCATGCTCGGTAATCCTGCGGTGCTGCTGCTCGATGAGGCCACCAGTGCGCTTGATGCTGAGGCAGAAGCCGCTGTGCAGCAAGGCCTTGATCAAGCCATGGCGGGCCGCACGGTTCTGGTGATTGCACACCGGCTCTCGACCGTGCAGGAGGCCGATCGCATTCTGTTCCTCGAGCGCGGCCGCATTGTTGAGCAGGGCAGCCACGATGAACTGCTGCGGGCCGGAGGTCGCTACAGCGCCTTGTGCAACCGGCAGCTGATTCGCGCAGCCGGCCTTTGAAGCCAGCCTTAGGCAACGCCGCTAGATTCCCGCTGCCCGAGATGCCTTTCCATGACTGAAACTCCGGATCAGAACCCGGTGCTGACTTTTGAAGGCAAGCGCTACGAACTCAACAGCCTGCCTGAGGAGGTTCAAGAGCTGGTGCGTGGCATGCAGGTGGCTGAAGCCCAACTGCGCATGCATGAAGACACCCTCAAGGTGCTGGCCATCGGTCGCCAGTCCATGGCCGTGCAGCTCAACGAAAAGCTTCAGGACGTCACCCCTTTGCCGGATAACGGTTGAGTCACAGCTCTGCCGGGCCTATTCAGCTCTCGAAGCGGTAGGCCCGGGTCAGGCGGAACACCACCGGTGACAGCAACAGCAGCGCAATGAGGTTGGGCAGAGCCATCAGGCCGTTGAGCGTATCGGCAACGCCCCAGACCACACCGCGATCTCCTGCAACCGAACCAATGACGACCACCGCCACCCAGATGATCCGGAAGGGCTTGATCGCACCTTCCCCAAACAGAAACTCGGTGCAGCGCTCGCCGTAAAAACTCCAGCCAAGAACCGTGGTGAAGGCGAACACCACAAGACCGGCAGTGACGATCCAGCCTGTGCCGGCCACGCCGCTGTTGAAGGCGAGGATCGAGAGGTTGGCGCCTGATTCACCACTGATGTAAGCGCCGCTGGTGATGATCACCAGTGCGGTCATCGTGCAGATGATCAGGGTGTCAATCACCGTGCCGAGCATGGCCACGGTGCCCTGGCGAACGGGGTCATTGGTGCGGGCGGCGGCGTGGGCGATCGGTGCGCTGCCCAGGCCCGCCTCATTGGAGAAGATGCCCCGCTTGAAGCCCATCAGCACCACCTGGCCGAAGGCACCACCTGCTGCAGCCTGGCCACTGAAGGCATTGCTGATGATGGTTTCGAAGGCTCCTGGCACCTCCGTTGCATTGAGGATGAGCACCAGTAGGCAGGCTGCGACGTAGAGAATCGACATCGCTGGCACCAAGGCTGATGCCGCTTGAGCGATGCGGTTGATGCCGCCGATGATTACGGCAAACACCAACGCCCCGAGGACCAAACCGGTGGCTAACGGTGGAACCCCAGCGGTGGCCAGGGCGCTGGAGACTTCAAAGCACTGCACACCATTGCCGATGCCGAAGCCCGCGAGCATGCCGAAGAGGGCGAACAGCACTGCGAGCCACTGCCATCGGGGGCCGAGGCCGTTGCGGATGTAGTACATCGGGCCGCCGACATGGTTGCCCAGTCCATCGACCTCGCGGTAATTGACCGCCAGCACGGCCTCGGCGTATTTGGTGGCAATGCCAAAGATGGCGATGACCCACATCCAAAACACCGCACCGGGCCCGCCAATGGCGATGGCGCCAGCGACGCCAGCGATGTTGCCGGTGCCGATGGTGGCCGAGAGCGATGTCATCAACGCGCCGAAGGGCGTGATGTCACCGCTTTCTGCACCCGCCGCCGGTCGAGTCAGCATGCGCACGCCATAGGGCAGCCGTTGCAGCGGCATCAGCTGCAGCCCCAGCATCAGCACGATGCCGGTGGTGGCGATGAGGCTGACCATGGGCCAGCCCCAGACGATCCCGTTGATGGGGTCGTTAATGGCCGAAATCAGATTTTCCATCCATCAGCGCTCAATGCGGCGATGGTGACACAACTCAGGCAGCCTTGAGGTCCACAAAGCGGAAAGTCTGCAGGCTTTCTGGAGTGTCGCCAAAAGCCTCCGTGCGGATCTCGCGCTCGCTCAATACCCAGGGACCACCCTCCACCAATGGAGCGAAGGTGTCGGTGAAATGGTTGACGCCACCTTTGGTCTCACCACTGGTGGGGTCGGCGTACTGACTGGTGTAAGAGCGGCTGAGATAGCCGCTGCCGGTGTCAGTGGTGCTTTCGGTGTGGATGGTCACCACCGTGCCGTGGATGTGGCGGTGCACCATCGTCACAACCTCGTTTTTGATGCGGTACTTGTCGCCTTCCCCCTTACCGCCGACGATCACCTCAAGTCCTTCAGCGGTGTTGTCACCGGCAGTGAAGGTGTTGGCGCTGTGGGTTTGCTCGAAGCTGCGGCGTACGCGGTGGATGCACACCTCCCAGAGCTGGGAGGCGAAGGCCTTATGCACCTCCTCATCGCTGACACCATTCACCTCAGCCTTGAGGTCTGCTCCCACAGTGAAGCTGCCCTCCACGTGACGATCATCCTGAATCCAGATGCAGCGGCCGCTGTAGCCGCCAAAGCCTGGCTCCCAGGTGTAGCGGTTGTTGTAGGCGGCCTGGAATAAATCGCGGATGTCGGTGCCGGGGGCGATGGCTGTGCTGACGCTCATGTCGGTCCGTGCAGATCCTGCAGGGCGTGAATGGAAAATCCATTCTGAACCTGCAGAGCAGCAACTGCTTCCACCACGGCCTTGGCACCGGCGAGAGTCGTGACCGTTGGCACGTGGTAATCCAGTGCTGCCCGGCGTAAATAGCGGTCATCGTGGGCGGCTTGCCGGCCGATCGGGGTGTTGATAATCAGCTGAATCTGTCCTGAGCGGATGGCGTCCTCCACGTTGGGGCGGCCTTCATGCACCTTGAGCACCGGCTCCACATCGAGTCCAGCGGCCTGGAGATGGGCAGCGGTTCCGGAGGTGGCAACCAGATGAAACCCCTGCTGGTTCAGGCCTTTGGCCACATCGACCAGGGCTGTTTTGTCTCGGTCATGGGTGGAGAGGAACACCGTGCCTCCGGTCGGCAGGACCTCATTGGCGGCCAATTCAGCCTTGGCGTAAGCGAGCCCAAAGCTGGTCGCCGTCCCCATCACCTCGCCGGTGGATCGCATTTCAGGTCCAAGAACCGTGTCGCAACCTGGGAAGCGACGGAACGGCAGGACCGCTTCCTTGATCGCCTGAAGCGGTGGAGTGGGTTCAGCGCTCAGCCCGAGCTCCGTCAGGCTCCGGCCGGCCATCACCCGGCTGGCGAGTTTGGCCAGGGGGGCTCCGGTGGCCTTGGCCACAAAGGGCACCGTGCGCGAGGCGCGTGGGTTGGCCTCGATGATGAAGACCTCGCCTTCTTTGACCGCGAACTGCAGGTTGATCAGGCCTCGCACTTCGAGGGCCAGGGCCAGCTCGCGGCTCCAGGTGCGAATGGTGTCGAGGGCCGCAGGCTCGAGGCTGACCGAAGGCAGGCAGCAGGCCGAGTCGCCTGAATGGATCCCGGCTGGCTCGATGTGCTCCATCAATCCGCCGATCACCACCTGACCGTCGCTGTCGGCCAGAGCATCCACGTCGACTTCAGTGGCGTTTTCGAGGTATTGATCAATCAGGACAGGCTGTTCGGGATCCACCTGCACGGCCTCGCGCATGTAGCGGTCCAGTTCATCGGCGCCAAAAACAACTTCCATGGCCCGGCCACCGAGCACATAGCTGGGCCTCACCACCACGGGGTAGCCGATGCGCTCAGCGATCGCCTTGGCCTCCGCTTCGCTGCGGGCGATGCCATTGGCGGGTTGGCGGACCTGAAGGCGCCTGAGCACGGCTTCAAACTGCTCGCGATCTTCCGCCAGGTCGATGGACTGAGGTGATGTGCCCCAGATGCTGGTGCCCGTGCGGCGACCGTTCGCCGATTCCAGCCAGCGCAGCAGGGGCAGTGCCAGCTTCAACGGCGTTTGACCGCCGAATTGCACGATGACACCGTCGGGTTGCTCGGCTTCGATGACATTGAGAACGTCCTCGAGGGTGAGCGGTTCGAAATAAAGCCGGTCGCTGGTGTCGTAGTCGGTGGAGACCGTCTCTGGGTTGCTGTTCACCATGACGGTGGCCAACCCCTCCTCCTGCAAAGCAAAGGAGGCATGGCAGCAGCAGTAATCGAACTCGATGCCCTGGCCGATGCGGTTGGGGCCACCGCCAAGAATCATCACCTTGCGGCGACTCTCGGGCTGCACTTCACTCTGGGGAGGCAAAAGCTGCAGGTCGCCTGAGGCATCGAGCCGTTCCAGGCGGCGCTCATAGGTTGAGTAGTGGTACGGCGTGCTGGAGAAGAACTCCGCGGCGCAGGTGTCAACCGTCTTGAAGACGGCGTTGACCCCCTGGGCCTGGCGATGACCCCGCACCGCCAGTTCATCGGATCCCGTCGACCAGGCAATCTGGCGGTCGCTGTAACCCAGTTGCTTGAGCTGCAGCAATGCAGCGGCATCGAGGTCAGCGAGTTTGCGGCCTCCAAGCAGGTTCTGCTCGATCTGCAGCATCCGCTCCAACTTGGCGATGAACCAGGGGTCGATGCCGCTGATGGCATGGATCTGCTCCACTCTGCGACCCTGCAGCAGGGCACTGCGCAGCGCAAAGATCCGCTCGGGGGTGGGGGTGCGCAGTTGGGAGTCAAGTTCCCCCTCTGATGACCGTTCATCGGGGCGGTCAGCTCCCCAGCCGGCATGGCCTGTCTCCAGGGAGCGCAATGCTTTTTGGAAGGACTCTTCAAAGCAGCGGCCGATGGCCATGGCTTCGCCCACCGACTTCATCGATGTGGTGAGCACCGCGGAGCTGCCGCTGAATTTTTCAAAGGCAAATCTAGGGACTTTGGTGACGACGTAATCAATCGTCGGTTCAAAGCAGGCCGGGGTCTTGCCGGTGATGTCGTTGATGATCTCGTCGAGGCGATAGCCCACGGCAAGCCTTGCCGCGATTTTGGCGATGGGGAATCCCGTCGCTTTGCTGGCCAAGGCCGAGCTGCGACTGACCCGAGGATTCATCTCGATCACCACCACATCGCCGTTGGCGGGGTTGATGGCGAATTGGATGTTGCTGCCGCCGGTGTCAACGCCGATTTCGCGGATGATGGCCAGGGACTGGTCCCTGAGGCGTTGATACTCGCGATCGGTGAGGGTCTGCGCAGGAGCCACGGTGATCGAATCACCGGTGTGCACACCCATCGGATCCAGGTTTTCGATGCTGCAGATGATCACCACGTTGTCCGCGGTGTCGCGCATCACCTCCAGTTCAAATTCCTTCCAGCCCAGCAGCGATTTCTCGATCAGGATCTGGGAGACCGGACTGGCTTCCAGGCCGCTCTGGCAAAGGGCCTTGAATTCCTCAGGGTTGTACGCGATGCCGCCCCCGGAACCGCCGAGGGTGAATGCCGGCCGGATGATGCGTGGATAGCTGCCGATGGCATCACCCACCAGCTCAGCTTCCTCGAGGTTGGTGGCAATGCCGGAGGGGCATACGGCCACCCCGATCCGCTCCATGGCCTGCTTGAAGAGATCTCGGTCCTCGGCTTTTTCGATCGCAGCGAGGTTGGCGCCGATCAGCTCAACCCCATGGCGCTCGAGGGTGCCGTCCTTGGCCAGGGCAACCGCAAGATTGAGGGCGGTCTGCCCCCCCATGGTGGGCAGCAGCGCATCAGGTTGCTCGATTTCAATCACCCGCCGGACCACGTCCGGGGTGAGCGGCTCGATGTAGGTGCGATCCGCCATGTCCGGATCGGTCATGATCGAGGCGGGGTTGGAATTGACCAGAACCACCTCGAATCCATCAGCCCTCAGGGCCTTGCAGGCCTGGGTGCCGGAATAGTCGAACTCACAGGCCTGTCCAATCACGATGGGGCCTGAACCCAGCAGCAGGATGCGGCGAAGATCCGTGCGGCGGGGCATGGGCCGGCTCAACAGGCAAACCTGCTCAGCTTCTCATTCCTCCTGTCAGCTTCACGAAGACGCTCGCTACTGTGAA
>MDTB01188406.1_pt1 | contig 17644 bp, 20 predicted proteins | sample 811161 | NCBI WGS metagenome assembly MDTB01 (sample SAMN05326650, study PRJNA326480) | marine metagenome | isolation source: seawater | place: Mediterranean Sea | collected 2009
TTAATTGCTCACATCAACAATCCGCCTGTTCAGCGTTATGTGGAGCAACATGCCGAACTGGGCGATAAGACCATCCGGGTTCCCTAAACTAGCGTAAGTGCTCCTTCACCTAATGGTCGGGGTGAGAGGATTCGAACCTCCGGCCCCTGCCTCCCGAAGGCAGTGCTCTACCAGGCTGAGCTACACCCCGACTAAAATCTGTTTGGGAATCGGCTCGCGTTAAAAGGTCCGGGACACGGAAAAATCCGCGAGCTGGCCAAGAGCGGTACGGTGGTTAGAAGCTGGCAGTGACTCCAACGACCGGCGCGCCAATGCCGCATGCTCTTGGGCCAGGGCGCAAGTGTACGCAAGCGCCCCGGTAGATTCAATAATTCGTCGAATCTCTGGGAAAGCATCACGATTTCCGGTCTCCACGGCATCTTCGATAATTTTCCGCCCAGCAGAATCAGATCTTTGTAGCGCATGGATCAGCGGAAGGGTGATCTTTCCCTCAGCAAGATCATCGCCGGCATTTTTTCCCATCTGTTTTGAGTCTGAAGAGTAATCAAGCGCATCATCCACCATCTGAAAGGCGATCCCTAAGTGCAAGCCGAATTCCCCAAGGACCCGTTCGCCCGCGGGACTCGCCTGGGCAAGAACTGCGCCCAGTCGGGCTGCGGACTCAAAAAGCTTGGCCGTCTTGCGAGTAATGGTTTCAAGATACGCCGCTTCCCCCGTCTTGGGATTGTGACTATTGATTAGCTGCATGACCTCACCCTGGGCGATGGCATTAGTGGTCTGAGCCATGATATCCATTACTCTCGGGTTGCCGACCGCGACCATCATCTGAAACGCCCGGGAGTACAGGAAATCCCCCACGAGGACCGAAGCTGCGTTCCCCCAAAGGTCGTTTGCAGTCTCGCGACCACGTCGGAGTGCGGACTCATCGACAACGTCATCATGAAGCAGCGTCGCGGTATGGATGAACTCGACGACGGCCGCAAGATCAATGTGCGCCGTGCCCTTGTACCCTAGGGCATGGGCCCCTAGAAGCAGTGTCACGGGCCGCAGCCTCTTGCCACCCGCACCCACAATGTACTCCCCAATTTGCTCAATCAGGGCAACGTCCGACTTCAGCTCGTTCTTGATATGGTGATCGACAGCCGCCATATCGTCGTTGATCAGAGAATTGACCGCATCCAGCAGTTGGGCCGGTGTCTGGCCGCCAGAAGGGGCGTTGGAAATTGAAGATATGGTTCCCATACCCGAATCATAGCGTGCGCCGCGGGAGTTTCGGTACATTCCATTGACCAAAATCGCGGTTTCGCCTAAAATTCGCGCCCTTCGAAGTGTTGACTCAGCTCCTTCCCCCAATCCTAAAAGGTTGATTCGGGGAAAGAAATTCCGGAAAAGAAAAATGTACGCAGTGGTTCAAACAGGCGGTAAACAATACCGACTCAGTGTGGGAGACAGTGTCAGGGTCGAAAAGCTTCCCGGCGAACCCGGCGACGTTGTCGATCTGCCCCAGGTATTGATGGTCGCAGACGGCGAGCAAGTTGCGGTCGGGAGTCCGACCATCGATGGCGCCTGCGTCAAGGCCGAAATTCTTGCACACGGGCGTGACAAGAAGATCCGCGTCTTTAAGATGAAGCGGCGGAAGAAATATAGGCGCACTCAGGGGCACCGTCAGTCCTTTACACAGTTGCGCGTTACGGACATCACTCATTAAGCCCAACAAGGCGCTGGAGGTTAACGGAAATGGCACATAAAAAAGCAGGCGGTAGTTCTCGAAACGGCCGTGATTCAGAGTCCAAACGACTCGGTGTTAAGCGGTACGCTGGAGAAGTGGTGCGCGCCGGAAATATTCTGGTTCGCCAGCGCGGTACAGCTTTTCACCCTGGGGTAAACGTCGGCCTAGGTAAAGATCATACGTTGTTCGCGCTCGAGGAAGGCAGGGTGCGGTTTGATATCAAGGGCCCAAAGAGCCGGCGAACCGTCAGCGTGCTCGCAGAGAGTTAACTGCAGGCTCCACGGTTCGCAGAAAGCCCCGCCAACCGAGCGGGGTTTTTTACGGGCAGAGGGTGTCAGATGAAATTCGTCGATGAGGCGGTCATCTCGCTGCAGGCGGGACACGGGGGCAATGGCTGCCTAAGTTTTCGTCGAGAAAAGTTTGTCCCAAAAGGTGGGCCGGACGGCGGTGACGGGGGCCGGGGGGGTAATGTTATTTTTCGAGCGACATCGGAACTCAATACCCTGGCTGATTTCCGTTACACCCGTAAGTTTTCGGCAGAAAATGGCTCTGGAGGGTCGGGGCGCAATCGGACGGGCGCCGCCGGCAGTGATCGTGTGATTCGGGTTCCTGCAGGAACGCTGGTTTTTGCAGAACATACTCAGGAGCTCCTCGTGGATTTGGCGACGCCCGGCCAGGAATTCACTGCCGCCGCGGGAGGTCGTGGTGGAGTAGGCAATTCCCGGTTCAAGTCCTCAGTAAACCAGGCCCCCAGGAGAACTATCCCTGGTGGCGAGGGCGATCGCCTGTCGGTGCGGTTGGAGTTACAGGTGCTCGCAGACGTCGGGCTTTTAGGCCTGCCCAATGCGGGCAAATCTACGTTGCTCTCGAGAATCTCAGCCGCGAGACCCAAGATTGCGGACTACCCGTTTACAACGTTATATCCTCATCTTGGCGTGGTGGATGTTGGTCCTGGCGCCGGCTTCGTCGTGGCCGATATCCCTGGATTGATTGAAGGCGCCGCTGCGGGCGCAGGCTTGGGTGTTCAGTTTCTCAGGCATTTAAATCGGACTGGGCTTCTTCTGCATATTGTTGATATCAGCGATGAATTCGGCGGAACGCCTCGCGCATCGGTCGAGGCGGTCTTTAAGGAACTTCAGGCATTTGATCGGCGACTCGCCGAGAGGGATCGTTGGCTGGTGTTCAATAAGTCAGACTGTTTGGATCCCGTTGTGGCGTCGACAATCTGTGAGGAAACGCTCGTTGGCCTTGGTTGGGATAACCCCTGGTTTTTGATTTCCGGAGTGAGTGGCGAGGGGTGTGCCGAACTGTGCCAGAAGATCTGGCATAAACTGGATGCCGGTAGTGATGAAAGTTAACGAAAGACCGAAGGTGACCCAACGCTGGGTCATCAAGCTCGGCAGCGCTCTGCTGGCGCATCCGAAGACGGGTTTGAATCTACCCTTGATCGCGACACTTTCGAAGGTTTGTGTTGAGTTACAAAAAAAGGGGGTGGATTCGGTATTGGTTTCTTCTGGTGCGATCTCACAAGGTTTGGTTCGGCTTGGATGGAGCGGACGCCCCCATGAACTGCACCAGTTACAGGTAGCGGCCGCCGTTGGCCAGATGGGGCTTATCCGCGCTTACCAAGTCGCTTTTGAGGCGCATGGCATCCAAACAGCTCAGGTTTTGTTGACGAGTGCCGACCTTAACGATCGTACGCGCTACCTCAATGCCCGCAGTGCCCTTCGGTCGATGCTAGAGATTGGGATTGTGCCAGTCGTGAATGAGAATGACACGGTAGTCACCGAAGAGATTCAATTTGGGGATAACGACTCGTTGGGTGCACTGGTCGGGAACCTGATTGAGGCCGATTATCTGGTAATCCTGACTGACCAGGACGGGCTTTTTGAATCGGATCCCAGACACAATCCGGCTGCACAACTGGTTCGGGAAGGGTTCGCTGGGGATCCAGCGCTAGAGAAGTTTGCGGGGCCGAGCGGCGTGCTGGGTCGTGGCGGTATGTTGACGAAACTACAGGCCGCTGCGAAAGCCGCCCGATCCGGTGCGTCAACGGTAATCTGTTCTGGGCGAAACCCTGAGAGTCTTTTTGGGATACTGCAAGGATCGATTCCAGGGACTCTCCTCAAAGCGGCTTCGGGACGCATGGCTGCGCGGAAACTCTGGCTTGCCGGACGAATGCAGTCGCGCGGACGACTTTTCGTTGATGCTGGAGCGGAAAAGGTTCTGGTGGATTCAGGCAAGAGCCTCTTACCCGTAGGCGTAACCCGGATTGAGGGGGAATTCCAGAGGGGTGACCTGGTGGATTGCCTGACAGAGGAGGGTGAGAGATTAATGGCGCGTGGGTTGGTGAACTACTCCGCAGAAGAGACGCGGAAGATTGCGGGCCACTCAAGCCTTAAAATAGAAGAACAACTCGGTTATGTGGATGAGCCGGAACTCATCCATCGGGATAATATGGTGCTCGTCTGAAAAGGGGAAAAGCCGGCGGTGCCGCAGGTCTTACGCGGCAGCAGTGGCTTTAGTCTTGAGTCGCGCGTTCAGTCGACTTTTGAGTCTCGCGGCCTGATTGGGATGTGCGAGACCCTTCCGGGCTGCTCGGTCGACGCTCGAGGTTACTTCGCGGTATGCCGTTTCGGCCGCGGCGGTGTCACCCTCCTGTACGCTGTGGTTGAAGCGTTTGATCGCGGTGCGCATGTTTGAGCGCTGGGACATGTTGCGGGCGCGCTGGTTTACGGCTTGCCGGGCGCGCTTTCGTGCCTGTGCTGTGTTGGCCAAGGGTTTCTTCCGGAAAAAAAAGACGCGCAAGTATCCGGAATTACAGCATTTTTGTCAATGGTCTTGTTTAAGTCGGGGGTTTTAGGGCGGGGTATGCCTTTAGTGACGGTTAAAAACGTTGGCACGGTCGGGTCGATGACTCTTATATCCCGGGTCACTGGCCTGGTTCGGGATATTGCCTTTGCCCAATTTCTGGGGAGTGGCGCGCTTGCAGATGCGTTTTTTGTTGCCTTTCGGATCCCCAATTTTTTCCGGCGGGTATTCGGCGAAGGCGCGCTTTCGGTCGCCTTTGTTCCGGTGTATTCAGAGTATGAGGCGCGTTATCCACGCGCAGAAGTCCGCGCTTTTTTGAATCTTATGGCGGGTCGACTCGGATTGACCCTGGTCCTTTTTGCGGGCGTCGGGGTGGTGGGTGCACCTACCTTGGTGAGTGTAATGGCGCCTGGCTTCATGGATGACCCCGTACGGTTCGAGTCGACAGTCTCAGCACTTCGCCTGACTTTCCCTTATCTCTTTTTCGTCTCTCTGGTCGCACTGGCGGGGGGAATCCTGAATACCCATGACCGTTTTGCCGCCCCCGCGGCAACACCGATCCTCTTGAATCTTTGTCTCATCGCTACGGTCTGGATTTTTGTTCCATCATCCCAAAACGCTGCAGTGGTGCTCGGAGGAGGGGTTCTGGTCGCCGGACTCGTACAACTTGGGTTTCAGTTCCCCTTTCTGAGAAGACTCGATCGGCTTCCCACCCCTCGACTGAGGGCGAAAACTGACGACGAGAAGGCAGGTGCCGAAGGAGTAGGACAGGTCTTACGATTGATGGTCCCAGCAATTTTTGGTGTATCGATTGCGCAGATCAATCTACTGATCAATACGGTACTTGCTTCGTTTCTTGTAACGGGGAGTGTGTCGTGGCTGTACTACTCCGATCGTTTGATGGAGTTTCCACTTGGCGTGTTCGGAATCGCTCTGGCAACCGTCATCTTGCCGGTGCTTTCTCGGCAGGTCGCGGAGTCAGATGATGATAACTACCGTGCAACCCTGGATTGGGCGTTACGGTTGGTTTTCTTGATCTGTCTCCCGGCTGCTGCAGGACTCGCTATCCTTGCTTTTCCATTGATGGTAACCCTGTTTCAATACGGCGCGTTTTCTGCCGACGACGCAGTGATGGCGAGCCGGGCGCTGGCAGCGTTTGCGCTGGGGCTAACGGGCTTTGTCTTGGTGAAGGTGCTTGCGCCGGGGTTTTATGCCAGAAAAGATACCCGCACACCGGTGGTGATTGGGGCTATCGCGATGGTGATTAACGGGATCGTTGCCCTGGGGCTCGTATGGCATTTTGCGCACGTCGGTTTGGCGCTTGCTACCAGTGTCGCGGGACTGATCAACGCGGCGCTTCTGTATCGAAAGCTAAAAGGGTTTGGTTTTTTTGAGGCGGGTCAGGGCTGGGCGCTCTTTCTGGCCCGCTCGGTAATCGCGACGGCCATCATGGCCGTTGCCCTGTATTTCGGCCAGGGAGGGCAGATTGCGTGGCTGGAGGCCAACCTCATGGAGCGGGTAGCCAGGCTTTTCATCTTGATCATGGTGGGGGCCATCGCGTACTTCGGATCACTTTACTTGATGCGGGTTCGGGTACATCACCTTCTGGAACGCCCCTAGTGATCTCGAGTCCATTTTCAGCGGAGGTGATCGCCTCAATTGGTCATCCGGGCGAAACGAGGCAGTTCTCGCTTTCCGAGGCAAAACAGGCGCTGCCGATCTTGAGAAAGGTAACCGCCGCCGCATCGGAGGAACTTGCACCCTACCAGGATCAGATGACCACGATGCTTGATTGTGATCCGCGGCAGAGCCCCATGAAGGGCGAATTTGAGCAGATTGTCAGGAAATGGATCTCTCAAGTGCAACGGTTGGGTCTGCGGGTCTCGGGCCTATGGGAAGTCGGTTTCGACACAGGTGATGGTTATCTGTGTTGGCGCCATCCTGAACTCCGTCTGGCATACTTTAGATATTACGAAGAAGACTTCTCGCGACGCCGACCCATTGCTCAGGTTATCGAAGAAGATCAGCCCGAATGGGCGCACCAATAACATCCCGTTTGAGCGCCAAATGATACTGATTCGAGATTTTTACAACGTCCAGGAACAGCATCGACCTTCTGTGGTCTCGATCGGTAACTTCGATGGCGTACACGCTGGACATGTCCAACTGGTGACGCTGTTGAAAAAACATGCACATGCGCTTGGAGTGAAAACCACGGCAATGACCTTCGAACCGCACCCACACGAATATTTCAGTCCGCAGAATGCACCCGCGCGTCTGCTCCGGTGGCGGGACAAGATCGAGAAGTTGGCGCAAGCGGGGGTAGACCAAATCTTCTCCCTTCGGTTCAATCAGGCTCTGGCGCAGACCTCGGCTGAGGATTTTGTAAAAAAGTATCTCGTCGACGGCCTGGGTGTCCGTCATGTGGTGATCGGCGATGACTTTCGTTTCGGGCGAAAGCGCACTGGAGACGTCCACTTGCTGCGTGAACTTGGGGAACGGTGGGGTTTTAGTATCAGTACGGTCGATACCTATCTGATTGGCAGCGAGCGGGTGAGCAGTACGCGAATCCGCGAGGCACTCAGGCAGGATGATTTTGACCTTGCTGAGGAGCTTCTAGGCTATCGCTACGCCATTCAGGGTCGCGTGGTCCATGGAGACAAGCGGGGGCGCACTATCGGCTTTCCTACCGCCAACATTGTGCTGCGGTATGACAACGTACCGGTCTGGGGTGTCTATGCGGTCTGCGTACACCTCGAGGGTAAGGAATCCCAAACTGGTGTTGCGAATATTGGTATTAGACCAACTGTCGGTGGGGAGCGAGTGTTGTTGGAGGCGCATCTTTTTGATTTTGCTGAAGAGATTTACGGCAGTCGTGTCCGAGTAGAATTTATGGCAAAGATACGTCCAGAGCGCCGTTTTGAATCTTTCGAAGCCTTAAAAGAACAAATCGCTCTCGACTCAACTGCGGCCCGGCGGTGGTTTGAAGATCAACGTGGATAAGGCCAGATCGGCGTGATCACACGATGATGAGCAACAGGGTGATTCGGCGTGTGATTTGTGGGCTTATCGCAGTATTTATCCTACTCGCCGACTTGGGGAGCAAACGATGGTTCGAGGACTTGCTGACCTCGACCGGGTCGCTGGAGATTTTTCAGGGTCTGCGGTTTATCCTTGTTCATAATCATGGCGCCGCGTTTGGTTTTCTTGCCTCGGCTGGGGGGTGGCAACGAGGACTGTTTATTGTGTTGGCGGTTGTGGTGATGGGCTACCTTGGTTGGCGTCTTTGGGTCGCGCGCCCGGAAGAATCGGTATTGAACCTAGGCTTCGCATTAATTCTTGGCGGTGCGGGAGGGAATCTGATTGACCGGGTCCTTTATGGTTACGTGGTCGATTTCATCGATGTCTATGTTGGAAATTGGCATTGGCCTGCCTTTAATGTAGCGGACATGGCGATCAGCGTTGGAGCGGGCGTAGTGATTCTCGACAGCGTGGGTCTATTTCGCAAAAACCCGAGTTAGATCGGTGACAGCCAGTCAGATGAGATCGGTCAATCCCAATGACAGCCTCGCGATCCGTTACCGGATACTGGATTTGAATGGTGTGGTCGTGGAGGACTCTGATGATGAGACGATTGTTATTACCGTGGGGGATAACAGTCTTCCTGCTATTGTCAATCAGACGCTCCTTGGAAAGCGCGCGGGTGACGAACTCAGACTCAGTATCAATGCAGCCGACCAGGCATTTGGCGACTATGATGAGAATATGATCCAGTCCGTTTCGCGCAGTGAGTTTGCAGATCTTGGAGAGATTGATATCGGGATGTTGTTGGATTTTTCTTTGCCAAACGGCGAAGAGGTGGTCGGGTACGTGACGGCGATGAGCGGTGATGAGGTGTCGGTTGACTTTAATCACCCATTAATTGGGCGAGATTGTATATATGAAATCCAGGTGGTCGCGTTTTCGGATCACAGCCAGCCGATGGTTTCATAACTCGGGGGTAGGCGCTTTGAAGACCTTTACAATCGAACTCGCTAATCCTCGGGGTTTTTGCGCGGGCGTGGACCGGGCCATAGCCATCGTCGAGCGGGCGCTACACCAATATGGGGCCCCGATTTATGTACGACACGAAGTCGTTCATAACCGGTATGTGGTCAATGATTTAAAAGAAAAGGGCGCGGTGTTTGTTGACGAACTTCATGAAGTGCCGGATGGCAGCACCGTTATCTTCAGTGCACATGGGGTAGCGCGACGCGTTCAGGACGAGGCCCGTAACCGAGAGCTTAAGGTCCTCGATGCAACCTGTCCTCTGGTCACGAAAGTGCATACTGAGGTCAGTCGTTACGGACGCGAAGGCAAGAGCGTCATATTAGTGGGTCATGACGGCCACCCAGAAGTAGAAGGGACCATGGGCCAGGCCGTAGGGCCAGTTGAGTTGGTAGAGAATGTTGGAGACGTTGACGCGTTGAATTTGAACCCCGGTACCCCGCTCGCCTATGTGACGCAAACAACACTATCGGTCGACGACACTGCACGAATTATCGAGCGCTTACGGGAGCGCTTTCCTGAGATCGAAGGGCCACGGCGTGATGATATTTGTTATGCCACTCAGAACCGCCAGGATGCGGTACGGGAGATCGCTGCCCGTTGCGATGTCGTGTTCGTGGTCGGCTCAGTCACGAGCTCCAATTCCAACAGGCTTCGAGAATTAGCCGAGCATGCTGGTGCGCGGGCATTTCTGATCGATGGTGCAGAGGATATTGAAGACAGCATGTACACGGACGCAGTCCGAGTCGGGGTCACCGCTGGGGCATCAGCCCCGGAGACTCTGGTTGATGGTGTGATCCAGGAACTTCGGTCTCGAGGGGGCGTCTTACCGATTCCGTCGACACCGGTGGACGAGGGTGTGTCTTTTTCACTTCCTGTGGAGCTTCGAAACGACGCCTAGTTATTTCGCGGTGCGACTGAAGACCAGGAGCTAGTCTCGAACGGTCTTGCGTTTCGCGGTCGGAACTGGGGGCCTGTGTTTAGGTTGAGATCGTCGGTCAGGTATAATTCTAGTGGAAACACCGTAGCCAGAATTCACCCTTAAGTTATAAAGAGTTTTAGCGATGATTGCGGTATGGCGTAGCACGGCGAGGTCCGACATTGCCGGGCGCCAGACTGCTTAGGAGAGCAAAATGACTGAATCCGCCCGATGGACCAACGAAAAATATGGGGGTTACCACATACGGGAACCCCTTGAGGATGACGTTGATCTGACCCGGGTTGGTCCAACTCAACCATGCGGTGAATACATGCGCCGGTTCTGGACCCCAGTGGCGATGACGGAGCAGTTGGGGGAGCGGCCCGTGCCGATTCGGATCCTGGGCGAGGATTTGGTGGTTTTTCGCGACCTAAGTGGCAACATTGGCTTGCTGCATCGGCATTGTTCGCACCGTCGAATGTCTCTCGAATACGGCAGGATTGAAAAGCACGGGATCCGGTGCGCGTATCATGGATGGCATTTTGATGCGGATGGGTCGATTCTTGATACCCCCGGGGAGCCTCCCGACAGCAACATCAAGGAGAAAATTTGCCACGGGGCCTATCCGGTTCGCGAATATAAAGGCCTGGTGTTCGCTTATATGGGGCCGCCGGACGAGAAGCCGGCGTTTCCAATCCTTGACAGCTTTGATATTGAGGGACACGAGATGATCCCCTATTCAATACATTCTCCGTGCAACTGGCTTCAGGAAAGCGAGAACTCGATGGATCCGTTTCACAGCGTATTCCTTCATGGCCGGGTTAACGGACCCCAGTTTCCGGGGCTGGAGCATTTTGTTGCACTCCCAGTCGTGGAATATTTCAAGCGCCCTGAGGGCTTTGTCTATAGCCACTGCCGGCGCCAGGGCGATCTGATCATGATGCGGTTTCACGATCATATTACCCCTACCATGGCGCAAAACGGTGGCATGTTCCAGAAACTGGATGGTCCCAAAGTTTTCGGGCGCACCAGTCTCACAAAGTGGGTAACACCAATTGATGATACCAATAGCCGAAAGTTCGGCTGGCGTCACTTCAACGATGCAGATGAAGTCCTCCGACAGGGAGACAAGAGCGCTGTAGGTTGGGAGAAAGTTGATTTCTATGGCCAAACAGCGCATCGAACCCAGGAGGAGCGCGTGTCCAGCCCTGGAGACTGGGAGGCCTGGACCAGTCAGGGGTCGATAAATATTCACCAGAGAGAATACCTGGGGACCACAGATGAAGGTATCTCGCTGCTTCGTACGAAATTAAAGAAGGATATTCGCTCTATACAGCGCGGTAAGCATGTAGCGCACCCTCAGGGGTCAGAGAATGCTCCATTTCACACTTACGGTGGTGATACGGTTCTCCGGTTGCCGAAGGATGCATCTGATGATGCGCAATTGATGCGCCGGGCTCAGCAACAAGTGGCAAAGATTTACTTTGCGGCCGACGAGTATGAAGAGAGCGATCGACGTGATTTCATCACTCGGGAAATCCGTGAGTATTTTGGAGATCAGGCACTAAGCGGAGCGCAGGACTGAGCACTCCATCAGACCGGCCGATCCCGCGAGAAGGCATACAGAACATCCGCGGGCACATGGTGGCCACGGGAGAGACCTTATCCGAGGACGGTATCTTCATCGCCTCCAATGAGAGTGTCTATGGGCCAGGAGCAGCTGCTCGTGAGGCCGTCATCACTAGCGCGACGAGTGTCGAGCGGTATCCAGACAACGGACCAGCTCGGCTTGCAAGCTCCATTGGAGCGCGATTCTCAATCGACCCTAGAAAGATCTGCTGTGGTTTCGGTTCTGATGATCTACTGGCCCGACTCGCACGTGCTTATCTTTCGCCAGGCGATGAGCTTATCTACACAGCGCATGGGTACCCAAAGATTCCTAACTATGCTCACGCAAATGACGCGGTGCCTGTTGCCGCGACGGATCGTGATTTTACTGCGGATGTCGACGCTATTTTGGACCGGGTCACTGAACGTACGCGCTTGGTGATGCTGGCAAACCCGGATAACCCCGCGGGAACCTATGTCAGTGGGGCTGAGATCCGACGACTTCATGCCGGGTTAAGTCCTCGAATTCTGCTGGTGCTTGATTCAGCGTACACCGAGTACGTTCAGGCCGAAGATTACGAAGATCCCATCGGTTTGATCGAGTTCGCTGATAACGTTGTGATGACCCGAACCTTTTCCAAAGTATTCGGATTGGCTGGCCTAAGGGTTGGCTGGGCATGTGGCCCAGAAGAGATCATCGATAGTGTTACGCGTATTGGAATTACATTCCCGATCTCGGTGACGGCATTGGCTGCCTGTGAAGCCGCTCTTGAGGACCGAACACACTTTCAGATGGTGATTCGAGAAAACCGCAGGGCCCGTGATATGTTTTCATCAGAGCTTTTGAGGCTCGGTTTCGGGGTGATCCCAAGTCAGACTAATTTTGTCTTAGTCCGTTTTTCGGACACCCAGCAAGCCACCAATGCGCACAGAGCACTTGAGAATGAACGCATCTATGCGCGACGGCTCGCCGGAGGAGGATTTGCTGAATGCGTCCGATTTACGATGGGGACCGAGGAAGAGATGCGTCGCTGTGTGTCGGTACTGGCAAAATGGGTTAAACGCGATGAGTAGCGCGCTCAGTGGAGAGAGTATCCTCTTGGCTCTCAAAGAGGCCAAGGTCGAGTTCGTTGTCGCTGTTCCCGACATCGTCACCTGTGATGAGTTGCTTTGGCCAATTGCCCGCAAACAGCCAATGAAACTCGTTAACGTCTGCAAAGAGGACGAAGGGGTTTCGATCTGTGCGGGTTTATCCTATGCCGATAAGCGCGCGGTCCTGTTAATTCAGCATACCGGTTTTCTGGATTCAATCAATGCAATCCGAGTCATGGGAATGGATTACCAGTTGCCAATTGTGATGATGATTGGCCTCCAGGGTCTCGAAAAGGGCCGAGCACCGGCAGACTCGGATCAGAACGGCGTGCGGATTGTTGAGCCTATTCTCAAGGCAATGGATATCCAGTATCAAATATTGACGGGGACTGCCGATGTCGCGGGGGTTCCGGTCTCGATTGAAGAGGCTTATGCGGCTTCTCAACCGTTGGCTTTCCTGATTCCGCGCATTGGAGACCAAGGATGACTATGAAGCGCGATGAGGCTCTTAGGCTGCTTAGCCAGCACTATCCAGACGGTATTGTGGTGCCCGTGTATCAAAGCGCATTTGACTGGATGGGGATTCGGCCCCATCCGTTGAATTATTTGTGCACTGGCGCGATGGGTCAGGGGTCCAGTCACGCTCTGGGACTGGCCTTAGCCTGTCCGATGGAACCTGTTGTTGTGCTTGACGGTGACGGGAGCCTTCTGATGAATCTTGGGTCTTTAGTCACCATTGGGCATCAGAGCCCGACGAATTTTTGGCATTTTGTATGTGAAAACGGAATTTACGAGGTCAACGGGGAGTTTCCAGTCCCCGGGCATGAAAAGGTAGACTTTGCCGCCCTCGCATTAGCCGCGGGCTACCGGGAAGCCTACACGTTCTCTGACCTTAACGAGTTTGCTGACCGTGTTCCAGAAATCCTGGCAAGACCCGGCCCGATATTGGTTGCCTTAAAGGTAGAGGCGGGGGAATCGTTTCCGCGGGATTACCCGGCGATTCACAGCGCACAGGCGCGGATATCATTCAAAAGCGCGCTTGCTGATCAGCTTGGACGTTGAGGGGACCTTCGACGACGCGCGGGAAGGGTCTGAAGGACTATCTCACGAAAGGCGTGTAACAGTCGCTCGGATTCCCGATGCTTGAGATACAACAGGGCAAGGTCACCGTGTAGAGCGGGCGAGAAAGGCCGTACCTCAATGCCGCGCTCGAGGGTTACTCCTGGGAAGGAGGGCCCAATTATGGAAATACCAACGCCACCAGCAACCAGTTTACAGATCGCATCTGTGGTCCGAGCGTCATAGCGAAGTTTGCGATCGACTCCAGCCTTGAGAAAAACCTGATCTACGCGATGCCGGTAAATTGAGTCACTGCGATAGGAGATGAACTCTTCATTCTTTAAGTCCTTGGGAGTGATTTTGGTTTTGCGTCCAAGTTTATAACCCTTAGGGAAGATGCAGACGGATTGTCCGCGAAGTACAGTCTCGGAGACGACCGCCGGGCTCTCTATGGGCAAAGTGGAGATGCCTAGATCGCACTGACCGGAAGTGATGTATTCGAAGACGCGCTGTGTTGGCTGCACTTCAAGCGAGACGGCTACATTAGGGTAGGCAGCGTTAAACGCCTTGAGAATGGGCCCGATAAACATCGTAACGACACTCGGAATCGTGACTATCCGTAAGCTCCCTTCCTTATGATCACGAATGTTAATCGCAGACTGCGTCAATTGATCAAGACCGAGATGAGCGGTCTCTACTTCACCGAAAAACAACCTGCCCTCAACGCTCGGGACGATATGCCGACCTCGACGGACAAAGAGATCAAAGCCAAGAGTGCGCTCGAGTTCCTGAATCAGTCGAGTGACGGCAGGTTGGGAGATGCTCATCATCTCTGCGGCGCCGGTTATGCTGCCGGTAATCATCACGGCACGAAAGGCATCAACTTGGCGAAGAGTAATCAAGGTCTTTCTCCTCCCAATCTAGGAGTATTTGACTAAAGTCGAAATAGATTACCATTATCTTTGAGAATTGGTTCGAGGAGCGCACCGGGCCTAAGAAGCGGCGAGATATCAAATGATGAATAAACGGGACTGGGTGATTGGCATCACGCACCTGATCAAACCTCCTTTTGATCCGGAAAATGCCGCCTTTCAGGGAAGAGCTAGCTTCGTACACTTTCCGTCACGTCACGAAGCTGACTTTCCGATGGGTGCGCTACCACCTCTAGACGCGTTCCTTGTCTGGACACCCTCCATCAGCGTCGACACGATTAATCAGTTGTCGAACTGCAGGATCATCGTCCGTTATGGGGTAGGCTACGACAAGATCGACCTAACGGGCCTTGATAAATCGGGAATCGCTTTCTCGAATAACCCGGAATATGGACCGGAGGATGTGGCTGATACAGCGATGGGGCTGATTCTTGCACTGCAACGTCGACTGGTACAACATAACGCGCTTGCGAAAGGTTATTCCGACACCTGGCAAGAAAACCATTTGACGCCGATGTTGCACTCACCACGCACGACTGTGGGTATTGTCGGTTTGGGGCGCATCGGAACGAGTGTTGCACGCCGCTTGGCACCGTTCGGTTACAAAGTGGTGGCGTATGATCCCTACATCAGTAATGGCATGTTCAGGGCGCTGCAGGTCGAACGCATCGCTGCTCTGGAAGAGCTGATCGAACGAGTCGATGTTTTAACGTTGCATTGTCCGCTAACTGCCGAGACAGAGTCGATGATCGACCGCCAAGTGTTGGACAGGGCGAAACCAGGACTTTTGCTCGTCAATACCGCTCGCGGTAAGCTGATTAGCAGCCTGGATACGATTGAGCATTGTCTTCGAAGTGGACAGATTGGCGGGGTCGGGTTAGATGCGCTTCCCGAGGAGCCGCCAGGTCTTCATCCACTGATTGAGGCATGGCGTCGAGATGAAGACTGGACGAAAGGACGTGTGATCATTACTCCTCACAACGCCTTTTTCTCCGACGATTCTATGTATGAATGCCGGTTTGCAGCAGCAGAAACTGCCCGATTATTTTTGGAAGAGGGAATACAGAGAAACCGTGTCGCAGCGCCGTAAGCGGCGGAAGGAGAAAGGTCGGATTTGCTCGTAGCTGGGTTGACTCAACCCTAGGAAGCCAATTCGCTTAGACCGTTGGCTATCATGCTCTTCGGTTGTTCGAAGATTCCGCCACCGAGTCGACCGACTTCCCCCTGATTGTCAAGAATCCCTAGGCTGACCAAGGGCGCTCTGTCTGCTGAGATACAAGCTCTGGCTGTGATGCCGACCGAAAGACCGAGGTCTGCGAAACCAGGATGAACGGCTGCAGTCAGCATTGATCCTGTGGCCAGCCCGTCGGACGGCAGCAGGTGCCCGAGATTTTGTTTTTGTACCGGGCAGAATGACATAGCCATTGCGCCGAATCCCAGCGCGTCCACGATTGCGCTGTCTCCAATCGCTCCCAAAGCTCTTGAACTGGGTAGGTCCACGTCAAAGTCCCCTTTAGGCGGCGACGCTGGCGTGGTGAACCATCTTCCTGGTAATCCTGCGAGCTGAATGCCGGTCTCTCGGCCGTTTGCTGCTGCTGCGGTGATAAGGCTGCTTTTCGCGACACCTTGACCACCAAGTAGGATTGTCTTGGTCGCGGCCATCCAGATATTTAGAAAGAAACTCGGTCCCTTCTGGATAAATGCAATGAAATCCTGTCCCAGTTGTTGGTGGCTTAATCGGGAGTGAATTTTATCCAAGAGCAGACGGGTTCCCACGGGGGTTCTGCCGTGACAGTCATCACCCTGATCCACCGATTGGGCAGCAATATCCAGCAGCGTTACGCCGTCGGTGCAGGCATCGGCGAGAGCAGGTCCTAGAGACTGATGGAGCCACTCTAGATGAGCGAGGGCGTCAGGGGAGCAGATTCCTAATCGGGGTGCAGGTCCGTTACCCCCGTTGATGGGCGCGAAGGCACGTATTTGTGAGTCGGATTGGTCCTCAACGCAATGCAATAGCATCTTTGAGGAAACAACAGCGGCAAGGGGGGTGACGACGTTGTAGTCCTGGGCTGGCCGGAGTGTGATTGCACCGTTGAGGATTTTATCTTCCGCCTTCTCGAAATCTGGAGCGAGTCCGTTAAACACAGCTGCAACACAAGCAGAGTTCAATACGGGCTTAACGATTTCGGCAGGATCTTTGAAAGCTGGTCCCGCGTGCAATAGGGTATGTTCAGCAAGATCTATCGCATCAGCAGCGGACCGCATCTGGGTCCAGACGGGTTTTACTCGCAATATTCGGGAAAGCGCCTCCTGGTCAGCAGGGTGAGTCAGTTCTGTCATCGGGATCATTTAAGCGGGTCGAATCCACGTCTCGGAGAAATATAAAAAAGCCGTCGTGGTCTTGATATCCGCCTGGATTCTCTCTACCGGCGTTCCGGGCAGTGTGCGTCCATTTATTTGAATCGAGGGCTTTGTTGATTCGATCAGGAGGGTATAGAGCTCATTTTCTTTACCCCCGGTAAGTTCGGCAGGGAGTTCCAGCGCCGTGGGAGTCCCCAATCCATCCCAGGTCAGCGTAACGTCGAGTGACTCCGCTTTGATGTGCTCGGAGTAACACGAGCGCGGGTCCCCTTCAGATTGAGCATGGTCGATCTGGACTAGCGATAAGGACTCGCACGCCGGCAGAGAGCTAAAGGCCGGCAGCTTTAGAATAAAACTCTCGAGGAGATAATCTGCGAGATTCTTGTTGTCGTAGAGTAAGACGTTACAGCCATCAGGGAACTGTCGGCACTGTGTTGGAGAGTCCAACAGCAAAAGAACAGTACCTCTCCCGGCCGGAGAGAGATAAATCCGGAAGAAAAGTGCAATCGCAGAAAAAGGGCCGTCGGGATCTTCCTTCAGAAGAATACCCGGATTTTCCCCGGTCCAGACGACCTGCCCTGGGTGGATCGGGGAGGATAACGGCATAGGAAATCTATTCCTCAGTTAAGGTCGGTTTGACCCAGGTTTCGGAAACCGCCATAAAGGCCGTGCTCATTTTTCTACCAAAGAAAAGACGCTCACAAACTGTCCCTGCAAGGGGAGCGCCGTTGATGGAAATCGATGCACTCCGCGCCTCGAGAAACACACTATACATGTCGTGCGTCCCGGTAGCGGAGTCTTTCGGGCCGACTTCGACGGCGAAGGGATGGCCGAGGTCATTCCAGCACATCTGGGCTGTACAGCCCGTTGCACTCATGGTCTCAGCCCAGGAAGTCGCCATGTCGCCGTCCGACGAATGCGACTCAGCCTCGAGCCACGTCATTGTGGCGAGACCAGGTTGATCACGAAATGATGGAAACCGCTTGATAAAGTCATCTATAAGGTAACGCGTCAATTCTAGATTCGTGGTGAGGCATACGTTTCTTGAGTCCGGAAAATCTGTTGTCTTGCTCGGATCACCCAGAA
>MDTB01135410.1_pt1 | contig 17643 bp, 12 predicted proteins | sample 811161 | NCBI WGS metagenome assembly MDTB01 (sample SAMN05326650, study PRJNA326480) | marine metagenome | isolation source: seawater | place: Mediterranean Sea | collected 2009
AAAATCGACTCCCATTCATTATCGTGAGCCATCCCAGTAAGGATCAAAAAATAAATACTTTCCGACGGAGGTTGAGCTTATCGACCGTTACAGGTGAGATTGAGGAAATCACAGAGAATCATTTGAATCAGCTAGGCCCTGATGATCAAATACTAGCGGGCTGGATCGATGAATCTAAGGGCTTTTTAGAGAAGCACCTTTCAGCTTAGGAGAAGCACGCAATGCTACCCGTATGAAAATTCTTCACGTTGGCTCAACTGATTCCGCCGGTGGGGCCTCTCGCGCATCCTATCGCCTTCATAAGGGATTGGAGGAATCTGGAGTTGATTCCAAGATGCTGGTTCGGCGTAAAAGTAGTAACGATCCCAAGGTTTCCGTGTCAGGTGACTTTTCCGTTTTTCAAAATATTCTTGAGAAGTTGACGCCTCCAATCGAGCGGACCTTACGTCGGTGGTCGGGAAACCCTACTGGTTCGATGTGGACATTTGGAATCATCCCCAGCCAATTGGCGGCGATTATTAATGCAACTGATGCTGATCTTGTGCATCTCCATTGGGCGGGGAATGGATTTCTCCCAGTAAAAACCCTTTCACAAATCCGGAAGCCGTTGGTATGGACTCTCCACGACCTGTGGCCAATTTTAGGGGTTGGGCACTATGATGATGCAGTCCCAGAATTAAATCCGGGATGGCTTTCAGTCGATTGGGAAAGCAGGGTTAGAAGCCTTAAGAAAAAGTATTGGGGGAATCTTGGGATAACTGCAGTAGGCCCTTCGCCTTGGGTGATCGGGCAATTAAGCAAAATGAATAATCGCCCGGGATGGGCGCCCGCGGTGATTCCATACGGCCTCGATACTTCGATTTTTGAACCGAGAACTGATTTGCGTCTGCGAGAAGAGCTTGGAATTTCTCAGGATCGCGCCGTACTTATCTTTGGAGCCCTGGGTGCGACGAGTGACTCGCGCAAGGGTGGCGATCTTTTGGAAGGGGTTCTTGAAGAGTTAGCGCATCGCAATTTTGAAGGGGATATTATCGTCTTTGGCGATCAGGACAGTGCCAAGATCCGGTCGTACGGCTTTCGATTGATTCGTCTAGGTTCGGTCTGTGATGATACGCGGCTCGCCGAGATCTATAGCGTAGGTGATGTTTTCTTATTTCCCTCTCGAGAAGAAACGTTTGGGCAGACTGCTTCGGAGGCTTTGGCCTGTGGAACTCCAGTTGTCGGATTTCGTGCCGCTGGTCAGGCTTCAGTTTTTCGCCACAAAGAACATGGGTATCAAGCAACACCATTTTCGGTTTCTGATATGGCAAATGGAGTCGAGTGGATCATTTCAGAAAAGCGCCGAGGGCGATTATGGCAAGCAGAGTGTCGGGAGTTTGCCTTGAAAGAATATTCCCTAGCGCGTTACGCCTCTCGTCACTATGACTTATATGAAAAAGTGATTAAGTCATCAAAAGCTTAGCACTGAGCTCTAACTTCAAGCTAAGGTAAACTCCGTTAAAACTGCCAATTTTATCACGAAAAGCCTAATTCAATCTCTTTTGTTGGAAAGCGATCACTAAAATCATTGGTTGGACGACTCAGACTATTCTAAATACTTTCTCGGTGGCTAATAATTCTCTATCTGCCACTCTCAAGCTTTAGGCCCTAGGTCTTCTGTCTCCAAAAAAATACTTTCTCTGAATTTAATCTAATCTTGCGATGAAAAACAAAATCACTTTTGTAACGCTCTTGGTAGTTATCAGTATCGGAGCCCTTTTTTTTGGTTCGGTAATTGGCCAGTCACGTTTTGTTGACCTTTCGCTTTACGGATTAGTTGCCCTCTTTTTTCTCTACCTAAGTTTTCTCTATAAGTTTACTTGGCAAATCGTTCTCTTTCTCGTTTGGAGTGGCGTGAATTTGAATTATGGTTTCCGGCTAAGCTCCCAACAGTACGCGGCTGCCATTTTGCTGGTATACGGCATAATCATCTTCTTATTGCGCAAGAATCCCTATCCAAATCCTGACTTTCTCAAGCGGGTGAATGGGAAAAGCTTATTTATCTGGTCGGGCATCTTACTTTTCTATGGAACACTAACTTTTGCGCTAAATAAGACAATGCCATTTGATGGAGGTACTTATAACACAAAAAATATGCTAAAGGCGTATTCTTCGACCTTTGCGCCGGTTCTGGTCCTCTTTTTTGCACTTCGCATGCCTTATACCTTCCGGGTGGGCAAGAATGCGATCTCCACTATCATTTGGATTCTTGCCATTGGCTTGGTTCTTAATTTTGCTAATACAATCCATTTGTTCCGGCAAGGATATGGTGGTATGTCCATCCTCGCCGACGAGTCCGCAGATGTCGGGATGTTTTATATCCCTCTCATCAATGCAACCTTGGGAGTTTTTACGATGCGTGTTCTTGCGCCCACGGCAGTGATTTTCGCTTTCGCTTTTCTTTGTCAACCAGGTTGGTTTAGGGCGCAGACGCTACTTTTGAAGGTTTTAGCAGTTTCGGTTTTGGGTCTGGGCCTGCTTGGCTCGGTTGTGAGTGGAGGTCGAGCGGCAGTTCTGCTCGCATTAGTGTATGCCGTGATTATTGCTCTTATCTACCGTCGAGTAATTCTCATTTTTGCGGCGATGTGTTTGGTATTCCTCGTTGTTCTATTCGCGAATATCTTCTCAAAATTCATTAATAACGACATGCCTGTCTTTGTGGCGAGGCCTCTTCAATATGTGATGATCGAGAAAGGAAGTTCGATGAGAACGATTGAAAACTCTTCAGACTATCGAAGTACTCTTTTTATTGAAGCACTCAAGGAGTGGAAAGATGACTCGCGGGTCTTTCTTTTTGGGCGAAGTGTTTATACTGCAATGGATTACACGGAGGTGAAAAAAATCGTAGGAGATAAAGAGTCGTTCTTGATGGTGAACATAAATTCTGGGACTTGTCATGCCCTCCTTCCATCTGTGTTAATCCAATACGGAATTTTTGGAGGCCTGCTTTATTATTTAGTTTATTGCATGATGTTTTGGTTCTTCTTACGTAGTTATCAAGTTGCGAAACGCGATGGATATTCCGAGGAATTGAAGATCATTTCTTTCGTTCTGGCGCTTTCGACGGGGCTCGGAATCATCACCGCAACTATCGGAGGATCATGGTTCGGCGCTTTCCATATTTTGATGGTTATCCTGATTAAAAGCATAGCTGCTAGAGATGAGATGGAATATTACGCTGCGCAAAAAGCTGAAGAGAAAGATTCTACGTCTCCGCTCGATTCCGGACCAAGCTCGATAGGCACCCGTCCGGGATTTGCGTGACCGCAGTTTGCCTGCTTTTTAGCTATTTTATGAGACCCTTAATTTCTGTAGTTAGCGCTTCTTGGAACCAAGGCAGACATCTCGCTGAATGTCATCGGAGTATCTTGCCTTCGGAAGGTGGTCTTGTTGAGCATATCGTAGTCGATAATTGTTCGGATGATGAAACATCTGAGGTTCTGGATCAATTTCCTGAAATTGTTAGAATTATTGAGAAGGATCGTGGTCAAAGTGAAGCTCTCAATAAGGGATTTGCGATGGCTAGAGGAGAATGGATCTTATGGCTGAATGTGGATGATTTCCTACTGCCTGGAGTCATCGATAAAATGTTAAGAATATTACAATCTGGAAATGTCGATTTTGATTTGCTGTATGGGCATACTGTTTTTGTAGATGCTAGAAGTCAAAAAATCCGAACCGTTTATCACCCGAGGTGGTTTTATTGGATGACAAAAATTGGATGCTACGTGGCCCCTTCGACGGGTTCTTTGTACAGTCGTAGCTGCCTTGTTGATAACCCTCTTGATGAGGATTTTCATATGGTGATGGATACCGAGTGGATGCTGAGAGTTGGGGAGGTCCTCCGGGTCAAGCGCTTGGATATGGAAACTGTCTCCTTTCGGCTCGATGACAATAAAACGGCAGATCATATTCAGTCTGGGATCCTTACGCCCCAGCACCTGAAGGAAAGGAACATCCTTGCTGGAAAGTATTCTTACTACCCAGGTGAAGGCCAAGCATCACCGCCGATCTTTAAGCGATTCTTGTTGAATGTAATCCGTAGACTCGCGCGATTTTGGATTCTTACGGACAAATTCCTAACCCGTTTTTTATCTAATAACAGATAGCGTCTTACTGATCTTACCTTGGGAAATAGAAGGAGTCATAAAATTGAATTTAAATTTAACGACCGAGTTAAAATTCCTTTTAGCACACCTATAAATTAGGCATGAAAATACTACACTGGATTGAAGGAAGGTGCGCTCCTGACACCGCAAATGGGGTTGACAAGGTAGTCTACTATTTGAGTCGCGCCGAGGCAGTGGAGGGCGCGCAAGTTTCTGTGATGTGCGAATCTGATAAGGATGTGTTGCCTGTCACAGGGGTAAATGTTGTCAATATACCGAGACAAAGAAATTGTCTTTGGTTGTCACAAGACGCACTTGATGCTCTAGAAGAGATTAAGCCCGACTTGATCCATATTCATTCGGCTTATGTTCCCACTGGTATCAGTGTTGCGCGATGGGCGAGGAAAAAGAAAGTGCCGTACGTTATCAGTCCCCACGGGAATTATTCCGGCCAGCTTGCGACCCGCAGACGGTGGCGCAAAGCCCTTTACAATCGGTTATTTGAATTCCCCTGCGCAAAGGGCGCCGCTTTTGTCCACAGTATGGGAGATGATAAAGCAATTAGGGGGTTTGGTTATCGGGGCTTGATAGAAGTTGTCCCAAACGGGTTTGAGATGAAATCGTGCCTGGAATCTTCTGGGAATAATGTCCTGCCATCAGAGGCCAAAGGAAAGACCGTGTTTTTATTTATTGGGAGATTAGATGTTGAGCAGAAAGGCCTTGATCTCCTCTTTGCTGGATTTGCTAAGGGAGAACTGGATGACGCTTTTCTTCTTATCGTTGGTCCTGGATGGCGTGACGGAACTGAGCGGTTGCAAAAGCTTTCTTCTCAGCTTGGGCTAGATCAATCGAAGGTTCAGTTTTTTGGCTCTGCATTTGGTCAGTTGAAGTCCGATCTCATCCACGCTTCTGATATTTTCGTCCATACTTCACGCTGGGAGGGGTTCCCGATGGCGGTCATTGAGGCCATGGCTTATGGCAAGCCATGCTTGGTAACTGATGCTGCTGATCCGCAGCGAACACTTTCTAATCATAAGCTCAGTATATCATGTCAGATCTCCGAAGAGTCCATTGGCTCTGCCTTCCGAAAGGCAATGGCTCTCGATCCTGAAGAGCGGAGAAGTATGGGCAGCCGCTCAAGGTCGATTGTGGAGTCACAATTCTCATGGGAGGCGGTTGCTAAGAGTATGGTGGCGGCCTATCGCAAAGTGATCAAATAGTCTTTAAAGTTTATGGTGCCTCGACCACTTCCAAGTATTGCAACCAAAATTGAAGTTCTTGAGCAACTTGCTCGCACCTGGAATGACGAAGGGTTGAGTTACAGCGTTACCAATGGGCTTCAAGGGTATCCTGTCGATATTGGGCGGGATCTCGATATCTGCTTTCACGAGAATCATCTGCAGTTAGCACTTAAACTTACGGTGGACTACCTTGAGCGGCAGGGATTTACAGTACTTCCTTATAAGCTTGCTTGGGTCTACTGGGTGGTTGCATATCGATTGACGGCTGACGGTTCGATTGACTCGATTCAGGTCGATCTTTTTGATCACCTCCAATGGGCTTTTACTTGGATTATTGATGGCCCCGGAGATCCTTATGAGGCCGGCTCAATCGGACCCTTTAAAGCAGATCATTGGTCGCCAGTGGCTAAGCGGCTTGTTTTAAATGCCCTTTCGCAAAATTACCGGGTTTTTGAAAAAAAACCTCACTACCTTGAAACTACCCAGGAAGAACGAGAGACCCTAGAGGTAAACTTTAAGAAAATTTCTGGAAGAGATTTTGGGAATCTTCGTGCAGCAATCAGCAAGCGAGATATACAAGGAATCAAGGCCGAGATACCTTTTTTTCGTAAGGCTGTGATGCGGACTTCCCTTTTGAGTTGGCGGAAACTGGGCCGAAGGTTTCACAGTGCTTGGCTCAAACAGTGGTGCGTCAATTTGAATCCCCGGAGGACCACACCCATTCTCACTATCAATGGTTCCGAGGTGGAACGGTTGAAAGCTTGGACAGAAGATCTGCATCAATACTTAGAGAAGCATTTGGTATTCACTTGTGATGAAGTGGGAGATGCCCCTCTGAATATATCCAGTTTGCGCGAGTGGTTGCGCTTCGTGATTCGCCATTGTTTGCGAGATCGGCGGCGATCAGCCCTACAGGTTCTGCAGGTTTATCGAAACCATCCCTGGGAAAATTCACGCATCAGTGGAAAACCTGTAATGGGTCTTTTCCTACCGAGGCCTAGTATTGTCATAGAGTTTGATAAGTTTAGAGAAGAGGAAGGAAAAGAGGCGTTTCAAGATGCTGTTCTCACTTGCTTGCTTGACTGGTTCTCTGCGGCTTCCGGTCATTTGTTGGCAAACTTGAGAGATTAAATAAACTGAATTTTTATCGTGGAAACCAAGCTTATTAAAACTCTTGCATCTCTTTCAGATGTCGTACTCCTTCGGCCTCATGAATTGGAAGAGTCGCTTGATGGAGGTGACTTTGATTTTCTTCAACTGGGTGGAGATGAATTGGGTCTGAGGGTTGAAGAAATTTTGGGGAAACCTCTGGTTAAAATAACCCGAACATACGTCCATCAGAGATACTACGAATGGGGGCAGATTGATGTTCTGCCATCTTTGGAGTGGAATGGATTTAGATATGCTGATGCCGAGGTCGTGATGGCTTCAGCAATTGTTGGCTCGGAAGGGTTCCGAAGGCCCCGGTTGGGCCATGACGGAGTAATTTCGTGGTTAACAAGTCTACTTTGGGGAGGATTTTATAAGGAGAAGTACGATGGAATAATCACGAGCGCTGCACATGATGACAGCGAGTGTTTTTATGAAAGCCTTGAATGGGCGCTTGGAGTTGGGTGGGCGGATGAGATGATGGCCTGGGCCCAGAGAGGTGAAGCGAGAAAGAGCGCGAAGCACGTCAAGAGTATTAGAATGGCTCTTAAATGGAAACAGTTCAGACGATCCGGAGGGGATACGATTTGTAGCGTTGCTCGTCATTGGTGGTGTGAAGCCCGGCATCACTTGAAACCTCAATTGCCAATGCTTGCATTTGTGGGCCCGGACGGAAGTGGCAAGTCATCAGTCATTGCGGGAGTTGCTGATAAGCTGAGTAAGATGGGATTACAGCAGAAATTTTTGCATTGGAGACCGTATGGGGTCCAAGGTCGTGAGGATTTGGGGCAGCCTGTGAGTAATCCGCACGCTGATCTACCAAGAGGTTGGCTCTCTTCGACAGTCAAATTAGGAGTCTTGTTTTGGGATTGGTGGCTGGCTTCGCTGACGGTTTTAAAGCACGCCCGCGCAAAAACATCTCTGGTTATTTCTGACCGTTATTACAATGACATGCTGGTAGATCCGATCCGCTATCGCTATGGTGCGGGTCTTGGCCTAGCTCGCCGGGTCTTTAAGAGATTCCCCCAACCAGAACTTGTCTTCGTTCTGGTTGGAGATCCGGAGATTATCCTTCCGCGGAAGAGGGAGATTCCCATGGATATTCTGAGTCAACAATTGGTCCTCTATCGTAATTTGGAAAGACGGCTTGGTGATCGAGGGCGGCTCATCAACGTAAACGATAGCCTCGAGGACGTTATTGAAGATGTCTTTTCCCACTTGAAGGCTTATTTACGGGGAGAAAAGAAGGAGTCATTTAAGGCTGATATGAGCCGGCATCTACGGGTCGCCCAGTTTGTACCTCACTATCCCTCGGTTGAGGGCATTTCCGCCTATTGTCGTGGTTTGTCCAAGGAAATGAATCTCATTTCTCCACGTAGCTGCCCTGTTATTACGCTGAGGACAGAGCTTAAGAATCTATCCGGAGATGAGGAATTACTTCATTACCCCCATAATTCCCGGAATCCTATGAGCTTGCCAAAAGATTTGATTCGCGATCTCGAAAACAATGTTCATCAGCTTGATGGAGTGGTGTTTCATGGGGCTTACCATCCCAAGATTGGGATGTTACGTCATCATCTGACCCGGATTGGCATTCCTTTCATTTTCGTCCCGCATGACCCCTATGTTCCTGAGCTTACTCAGCACCATGCATTAAGAAAGTGGGCCTTTTGGCACGTCTTTGAGAAGAGGACTATCAGAAACGCGGTAGCGGTTCAGCTACTGGCTGGTGAGCATGAAAGGCCGCTCCGCGAACTGGGATTTGATATTCCCACAGAAGTCATTCCAAATGGTTGCGAACTCGAGACTATATCAGAGATTCCAGATCAAGTAAGAATACCAGGCACAGGAGATCGAGTGCGCATCCAGTTTATCGGAAGAATGGATCGCAACCATAAAGGGTTGGATTTGCTAGTTGAAGCCTTCGGCCAGTTTGTGAGGGAGGGGTCTTTTAACGAAGTGGACCTTATCCTTACCGGTAATGATTGGGAGGACAGGGAAGAGTTAGAAAATTTGTCTTTGAAGTTGGGACTGAAGGATCGGGTATTCTTTACCGGGCCCCGGCCCGAGCACTCCCTAGTCATTCACTCAGAGGCGGATGTCGTTATCCTTCCTTCTCGTTTTGATGGATTTGGTTTGTGTATTGTAGAAGCGATGCTTGCAGCCCGTCCGGTTTTGGTATCGAGACGTGCCGGGGTCTCAAGCCATGTTGACGATGCGGGTGGTGGCTGGTTGTTTGAGCCTACTGTGGAGGGCATAAAAGACGGTTTGATTCAGGCTTGTCTTGCGAGGTTGGAATGGCCGGCAATGGGAGAGGCTAATCGTCACTATGTGGTTAATAATTTGACGTGGAAACAAGCGGCTCAAAAAACTCTTGATATGTATCGCCGGCATTTCTGATGAAGATGGATGTAAAAGATAAGGGAATCTTGGCAGCCCTGGGCTTTGATGATCACGGAGAGGGTTCGTGGAGAGTTCTCAGGAGAGGAGGGCATATCCTCTTATTAGTTCCCGATTGCGCTTCATTAGTGAGTAAGGGATTGCAGCTATATCGCCCACAAAGACTTCCGGCGCGCTTGTTCGTTGGTGCGGTTTCAAGATTTCCATTTGGCCGGTTTTTGTTGAAACGAATTAAAGGATCCATATCAAACGGAGCTGCCATTCAAACTGTGCTTGAGACCACAGAAGCAACCTTGGTCTGTATTCTTCTTGGAAACCCCTCTCAAGAGGAACGGCGAATCATCCTCCTTGCTGAAACTGGAACCGGACATCATTTTATTATTAAGTTGGGTTGGGGTGTCCTCGCGGTAGAGAAGATATCTCGGGAGCGAAAATTTTTGGAAATAAATGCTGGAAGAAATGCTGTCATCCCATCGCTTACTAGGGTTTGGCGTGAGGAGCAATGGGAGGCCTTTGCGATTCCTTACTTTGATGCGCCGGGAGATGTTCCTGTTGAGAAGATCTGTGAAGTCCTTAAGTCTTGGTGTTTTGATTCTCCTGCTGTGCAGCTCTCGAATTTGGATGAATGGATGGAAGTAATTTCGCGAATTTCGGATGTCAAGGAGCGCGAATATTTGATCAATCGGTCCGTTGGACTAAAGATTAAAAAGTCGCTAAGTCACAGAGATTTTGCTCCCTGGAATGTGCTTTCCTCTAAAAATGGAGATGTGTCTGTGATCGACTGGGAATTTGGAAGAGAAGAGGGAATTCCAGGATGGGATCTTGTGCATTACCTTTTTCTTTCGGCCCATTTGGTTGATCGTCTTTCTGCGAGCGAGGCGAGTATTCGTGTTGTCGATTTATTAGAGTCAAAAGCTAAGTGTGTGGAGCTCGTCAAATATTGGGGTTGGGCTGGGAATGTTGATTTGCTGGTTAAAAGTTATTTTTACTCAATGAGTGAGCAGATGGAGGATTCTGCTGAATTAGCCAAGGCGGTTCCTGCTGCCTGAAATTTTTGAATGAGTTATGAAGGACCGCCCTGTTGTCTTACTTTCTGCATATGGTTGTGAACCTCATAAAGGTTCGGAAGGGGGAGTTGGTTGGAATTGGGCGTTACAGCTTGCCAAGGGTAGCGAGGTCCATGTGGTGACCCGAGAAGCACGGCGTCCCGCCGTAGAGGCTTTTTTAAATGAGCATGGGCTCGACAATCCCAAATTTATTTATGTCGAATTACCTCAGTGGACGTTGAAGTTCAAAGAAACTAATCTTGGAATGAACATCTACTATATGTTCTGGCAGCTAGCTTGTTGGTGGGAATGCCGCTCTTTAGTAGACAAACTTGAAGTGGATATCGCTCACCACGTTAGCTTTATGAGTCTCACGCGTGGGTCATTTGTTCCATTTCTGGGCGTCAAGTCGGTTATTGGTCCGATCGGGGGATTACAGACGGTTCCGAAAGCGGCAAAACCAGTCATTAGAAGCCGCATAATGGAGGCTATTCGAACGATGGCCGTAAAGTTCTTTCGTTTTAATCCGGTAGGACTTTTGACGGCCTGGAAGGCTGATTTGCTTGTAATGGCAAATGGAGCTAATCAGAGGTTCATGCCCAAAGCTATTCGAGATAAAGCTGTGACAGGTTTGCAGATAGGGACTCCAATCATCACAGCCCGCCCTTGTCCTGATCTGGAAGGCCCTATCGTTTTTCATTGGTCGGGGCGTTTTGTGGATCACAAGGGGCTTGAAATCTTAATACGAGCAGTTGATCACCTTAAAACTAGGTTTCCGGGCTCATCCAAGGATGTAAGAGTGGTTGTCTCGGGGAGTGGGCCTTTGGAAGAATTCTATCGAAATTTGATTGGCGAACTTGGACTTGAGGACGCCTTCGAGTTTCTTGGGTGGGTGACGTTGGATGAAATGAATGCGATATGGGATCGCAGCCATGCCTTTGTTTTTACGAGCCTCCGCGAGACTACAGGAATGGCTCTTCAGGAGGCGATGATGAGGGAGGTTGCGCCTATCGTGATCGATAATGGAGGGCCCGGTGAAATGGTTACAGATGAGAGTGGGATTAAGGTTGCCGGGGAAAACATAGAAGAGCTTGTGTCTCATTTGGCGAACGCGATGATGGACTTGGCACAAAACCCTGCACGTGGAATTGAAATGGGCGTAAAAGCCCGTGAACGTGCCCTCAAGCACTACTCATGGGATGCTGTGGGATCTCAAATGCTAGATCTTTATAGAGCCCTCTTAGACGGCCAAAAACCCGAATTGAAATGAATATATTTCAAACATCTACGGCTTTTTATCCTAGCATGGGAGGGGCCCAACTTCATTGGTTTACGATTGGGAAAATGCTGGCAGGACGAGGCCATACTGTGACGGGTTGTGGGCAATGGAAAGATCACCGAAATCGCTACCTGATCGACTCAACTTTAAAGGCTCCCTGGGGTGACGATGTTTATGAGGCGGGCCCCATTAAGGTTCATCGTTATCAGCCGAGTGGTCTTGCGAGGGCTTGGATGGCTCCGTTATTGCCCTTCTGCCTGCCTTTACCTGAAATTGGTTATCCCCTTATTAGCCGTTATTTCGCGGGGAAGATGAGGCAAACAGATTTCAAGCCAGATGTTGTGATGAATATCCGCATCGGGCGGGAGCATTTTTCTTGGGCGTCTTATTACGTCGCTAAAAAGCGAGGGGTGCCTTTCGTCATTTGTCCGAATTATAGCCCACGGATGCAGAGTAAGTTTGGGCAGGTGGTGATGCGAAATTTCTTTCGTCTCCTGAGAGCCGCCGATGGGGTGGTGGTTTTCACCCCAGCCGAGCGGGATGAGATGATTCGGTTAGGGGTTGAATCAGAGAATATTCTTTTAATTGGGGTTGGTCCATTGCTTGCAGATGAGTGGGACACCGGGGCCTTTCGCCGGGACTATGACATCCGGGAGAAGATGGTGCTCTTTCTCGGGCAGAAGCTAGAATACAAGGGGTTTGATACCCTGATCGCGGCTGCTCCGAAGGTTTGGGAAAAGCACCCTGAGACAAGCTTCGTTTTTATTGGGCCCCATTATCCCGGAACAAAGGAGGTTTTTGATAAGATCAACGATCCGCGAATCGTGGATATTCCGAGGATCGATGCCTTTGACCCGATAAAAGTGGCTGCTTTAGATGCTGCAAATGTCTTTGCTCTTCCCTCACGACAGGAGGGAATCGGCGGAGTTTACATTGAGGCGTGGGCACTGAAGAAGCCCGTGATTTCATGTAAAATTCCCTTTCTCACCATCCGTGACGGGATCGACGGAGTGATGATTCCGCAAGATTCAGATTTTCTTGCAGACAAACTTTCATGGTTCCTCGACCACCCAGAAGAAGCAGAAAAAATGGGGCAGGCGGGATTTGAGAGGGTTCAAGATGAATATAGTTGGGAGGTTATTGTCTCCAAAGTTGAGGAATTTTTCAAAGAGCTGATCAAGCGCAAATTATAACTAATGATGGAAAAGAAAAAAGTAGTTGTGGTTGCTGGCACACGACCAGAGGTCATTAAAATGGCGTCGGTCTATATGGAGTTGCAGCGCTCAGACTTGCTAGAGCCTGTCTTTCTTTCGACGGGGCAACATCGTGAGATGTTAGCTCAGGCTTTTGGGGCTTTTAATTTAGCACCTGACCATGATCTAAAATTGATGAAGCCTGGCCAGGACCTTACCGGATTGACTGCGCGTGTTTTGCAAGCGGTGGGGACGTATCTGGAGGAGACTCGACCTGATGCCGTGTTAGTTCAGGGTGATACGACGAGCGTCCTGGCATCGGCCATGGCGGCCTTTTACCAGAATATTCCAGTTGGGCATGTGGAAGCTGGGCTTCGGACCTACGACATGCAATCGCCCTGGCCTGAAGAAATGAACAGACGTCTGGTTTCTCCACTTTGTCGTTGGCATTTTCTTCCGACCGAGGTGAGTAAGGCGAATCTCTTACAGGAGAAGATTTGCGAAGCTAGTTGTCATGTGACGGGTAATACCGTTATCGATTCACTTTTGTGGATGAGCAATAAGGTGAATGCTGAAGAAGACCGAACCGAGGCAGTAGCGGAGCGTCTCAATATCCCGATCTTTTTTCGTGAAAATTTCCTAGAGCAAAAAGACAAGCGTTGGATTCTTGTCACGGCTCATCGTCGTGAATCTCACGGAGGTGGTTTCGATGATATTTGCAGGGCACTCCGGCAGTTGGCGGAAGATCACCCTGAGGTGGGAATTCTCTACCCGGTTCATTTAAACCCGGCGGTCCGGAAGCCCGTGATGGAGCAGCTCGGAAACCATGAGCGCATTGCTTTGGTGGAACCTGCAGGTTATGAAGATTTTGTCTGGCTGATGAATCGTTGCTACTTTGCTTTAAGTGATTCTGGTGGAGTGCAGGAGGAAGCGCCAAGTCTCGGCAAACCGGTCTTGGTAATGAGGGATACCACCGAGCGCCCCGAGGGAGTCGAAGCCGGAACTTGCGAATTGATAGGAACCGATCCCGAAAAGATTTGTAAGGCAGCTCGTGTGCTTCTGGAAGAGGGCCCTGAATATGAGCGGCGAAGCCAACTTAAAAATCCCTATGGTGATGGCGAAGCTGCAAAGCGAATTAGAACAATTCTTGAAGACTCACTATAAACGGAAATAGACTGAGAGTTTATAAACTTTTAAATTAAATGGAATTCATCGATCTAAAATCCCAGCAAGCTCGCATCAAAGCGAAAATTGATCAACGTATTCAAGATGTTCTGAGCCATGGTCGTTATGTGATGGGGCCTGAGTTGGATGAGTTGGAAGAACGGCTGAAAAATTATGTAGGCACGAGACATTGCATTGGGGCTTCAAGTGGCACTGATACTTTGTTGATTGCTATGATGGCATTGGGAATTGGGCCAGGTGATGAGGTGATTACGGTGCCTTTCACATGGATTTCGACAGCCGAAATGATTGCGCTGATTGGCGCGACTCCTGTGTTTGTTGATATCGATGAAACAACATGGAATATGGATGTTTCAAAACTGGAATCTGCAATCACCGAAAAGACCAAAGCCATTATGCCGGTCGGGATTTTTGGTCAGACTGCAGATATGATAGGGATCAACGAAATTGCATCTCGAAACGGAAATCTTCCAGTCATTGAAGACGCCGCGCAATCCTTCGGTGCCACTCATCATGGTAAAAAATCAGGTGGGCTTTCGACGATTGGATCAACCTCATTTTTTCCGTCTAAACCTCTGGGTTGTTATGGAGACGGGGGAGGGCTGTTCACTAATGATGATGAGTTAGCTGAAAGAATGCGCCACATCCGGGTGCATGGCCAAACGGAAAGACACCACCATCCCATCTTGGGCATCAATGGTCGCCTTGATACATTACAAGCTGCGATCCTTCTCGAAAAACTTGAGATTTTTGATGATGAAATTTTGAGAAGGCAGGAGGTGGCGCAAGCTTATGGAGATGGAATTAGGAATTCATCTGTTACGCTTCCAATGGTGGGGCCAAGTAACACGTCCGTGTTTGCTCAATATACAATTCTATCATCGAATCGTGATGTGCTGGCGGCTTCTTTGAAGAAGGCTGGAATTCCTTCAGTGAGTTATTACGCGGTCCCACTTCATTTGCAGCCTGTCTTTGCTGATCTTGGCTATAAAAAGGGTCAATTTCCTATTACCGAAGATGTGGCATCTCGTGGTTTGAGTTTGCCAATGAATCCGTACTTAAGTGAAGAAGAGGTCGCTGCTGTTTGTGATGTGATTGTTGCGGTATGAGCCTGACATTTTTTAAAAAGTTAAGATAAATTTCGAAAAGCGGTTCCAAAAGGGACCGCTTTTGTTTATTCACCTTTCGGCTTCAATGATCAAAATTTTGATGTGCAAACCCTCCAAAAAATCCAAGGCCTTGGGTTTTTCGTGCTTTGTATGTATTACTACATCGTTGATTCAGACTTCCTTTGGGCAACTTGATTTCAATGATGATGGTCTTAGCGACCTTTGGACTGAAGTCTATAAAGCACATCATCTATCAGCGGATTCTGACGCCGATGGGGATGGGTATAGTAACCAATTTGAAAGTGATATTGGATCTGACCCTTTCGATCCTGACTCCTATTTTGGGCTAAATAGTTATCGGTTTGAATCAGATAATACTCTTTTGATTCTCGATTTTCAGGTGGTCAAAGGAGTGAGGTATTTAATTGAATCAGCTAGGAAATTGGGTCCACAGGCTATTTGGAGAACTGAGGAAGTGATTAATTCGAATGGGAATGGTCCTCTGGTCATTGAGCATTTTATTGATAGGGATGCTGACTCAACTCGATTTTTCCGGGTGAGGCAGGTGATTGACGAAGATCGAGATGGTTTGACCTCATGGGAAGAATGGCAACTTGGTTTAGATGACCAAAATCCTCTGAGTAACGGAGGAGAAAGCTCAGATTTTCATTGGGCTATTGATCGTCATTTGACTGGGCTGGATCTCGAATTGCGTGATTCTGTTGTGCCCATTGTATTTGGGCTAAATCTCGAGGTGCGCAAGCCCGTCGTTTTTAAAGGAATTGCCCGCACCCCAGAGGAAGTTTCGAGATTTCTAAATCAGGCGACCTTTGGCCCGACTTTTGACCTGATTCAGGATTTTGATAATTCCGGTGAGTCATTTGCTTCATGGATTGATTCGCAAATTGCGATACCACCAACCTTGATTACCGATTCAATGGAAAGGGAAGTCTTGGGTGGAGCTAAGAGAAATCATCAACTGTTTCACCGGGGTTGGTGGCGGGGCGCGGCAGAGGGGGCGGACCAACTTCGCCAAAGGATGGCCTTTGCGCTAAGTCAGATATTGGTTGTTTCAGGACAAGGTTCGGATGTCGTAAAGGGAAGCCCTGAAGCCGCAGGGGCCTACTATGAGATCCTTCAAAATCAGGCGTTTGGAAATTACGCAGATTTATTGGAAGCGATCACTTATAATCTCGGAATGGGAAGTTATCTGGGTCATCTAAGAAACCAGAGCGAAGACCCTGAATTGAGAATTTTTCCAGATGAAAATTACGCGCGGGAGTTGATGCAACTTTTTTCCATTGGCTTGTGGGAATTAAACGAGGATGGGTCGAGAAGACTCGACTACATCGGTAATCCTATTCCAACCTACACAAATTTCCATATCACAGAGTTAGCCAAGGTGATGACTGGATTTAACTGGGGCGGGACAAATAGTTTTTACGAATATAAGAATCGACCTGATCTCCCGATGACGATCTGGGAAACTCATCATGAGCGGGGAGAAAAATTTCTCGTTAATGGTGGATATCTTCCTGCCAATATGAACCCCGCGGATGATGTTAGAATTGCTATTGAGAATTTGGTAAATCACCCCAGCGCGGGGCCCTTTATTGGGCGATTACTCATCCAAAAATTTGTAACGAGTAATCCTTCGCCTGCCTATATTCGCAGAGTTGCTCGTGCATTTTCGGATAACGGTAAGGGGGTTAGGGGTGATTTAGGAGCCGTAATTAGGTCAATCTTACTGGATCCTGAAGCTCGGAGCGGGTCTATCAGTCTGGGAGAGAGATACGGGAAAATGAGAGAACCTTATATTACTTATGCTCATTTATCTCGGGCGTTTTCGTCAAAAAATGAGGATGATGTCTTCTACATTCTTACCGATGGGCATTTAGATTACTTCGGGCAGAGGCCATTAATGTCACCAACGGTCTTTAATTTTTATTCGCCTAACTATCAGCCCGCAGATGAATCGATCGAGGGTGAGTTTTTTGCGCCAGAGTTTGAGATTTTAACACCTCTTCGTTCGGTGCTTTGGCCTAATCTACTTAGGAAAAATATTGAATTAGGTTTTGCTTTCTCTCCAAACTATCCGCATCTGACGAGGGCTCACGATTTTACAATCGAACTTGCTCTTGTTAACGATCCCGAAAGCTTAGTGAATCGCCTTGATCTAGTTTTTACTTATGGAACTTTGAAACAGGAGACGAGACAGATCATTTTAAACATGATGAATGATCCTGGGTTGAGTGATGAGAAGAAACTATGGACAGCGATTTATGCGGTCATGACTTCTCCCGAATATGTAATTTTGAGATAATGATGAGAGAAAACCATCGTGGAGGCAGTGCTTATACTAGGCGGGATTTTCTTGGTGAGGCTAGCTGTGCGGCCCTTTCTGGTAGTGCTGCTTTTAGTAGTATTTTGAACCTTAGCCTCTTGGGTGACCTAGCTGCTGATGAACTACCAGTGGGAGACGATTACCGAGCACTGGTCTGTGTTTTTCTCTCTGGGGGCCATGATTCCTTTAATATGTTGGTTCCTAGAGGATCTGATGAATATCAGGAATATGCCGAAATTCGTCGAGGCCTTTCTCTTTCGCGGGATGATCTACTGCCACTCTCCGCTACAGTGGAAGGTCAGCAAGAACTTGGTTTACACCCCGAGCTTTCCAAGACTCGGGATGCCTTCGACAGTGGGGATTTGGCATTTATTGCAAATGTAGGGACTCTTCAACAACCTGTCACAAGAGAGAATTATGAGCTATCGCCTCAATTTTTGCCAGATGGTCTGTTTTCTCATTCGGACCAACAAAAGCAGTGGCATACCTCTCTACCAGATCGATCATCGACAAGTGGTTGGCTCGGAAGACTTTCTGCAACACTGAAAG
>MDTB01013913.1_pt1 | contig 17642 bp, 13 predicted proteins | sample 811161 | NCBI WGS metagenome assembly MDTB01 (sample SAMN05326650, study PRJNA326480) | marine metagenome | isolation source: seawater | place: Mediterranean Sea | collected 2009
TAAGTGGTCGAGGGGTCGGTGGAGTGGGTGCCGAGTGGCGTGTTCTCTTACTCTCAGGCGTGCCATTCGCACGCGCGCCGACTTCGAAGGGACTCTCGCCGCGCCTGCAAGGCGACTTATCGCTTATGCAACCAGTGCCGCCCGCCTGCTTTTCCGTTCCCGCTAACGCGTCAGCGTCGGTCGCGTGGCAACGTGGGCGACAGCCATCCGGACCCATGGATGCAGCATGGCGTGCCATCGTCAACGACCCGGTCAAGCTGGACGCAGTAGTGGATGCCATGGCGAGCTGCATGGGCAAGGTTCTCAGCCTGACCGACAGCGAGGTTGGCGACGGGCGCATGACCTTGGGACAGGCGCTGTACGAGGAGAAGGAGCACTTTCCTACACGGGAGCAGCTGGACCAGATTGACGAGATACACAAAGCCCTTGCGTTCGTAGACAGTGCACACGCGCTTGCACGCCAAGTGTGCCAAGACGCGGAGGTCTCGCCCAACGTGCTGCTGTCCCCCTACGCCAACGCACCCACCTTTTGTCAATCGTGGACGTTTACGCGACAGCAAGCCGACGGAACGGGTGAGAGCCGACTGCGCGTGGGTGGCCTCCGGCGCGCAGTGTACCGTGCAGTCGTCGACTTGGTGTACAATTGGTTGCTCGAGTGCGACGAGAGCATGATGGTCACCTTTAACGACATGCCCAAGGGTGAGCGCGTCGACGAGTCGCCGCTGTACTCGCTGGCAAGAGACCTCGCAGACTCGATTGCGCGCCGCATCAGCATGTTTGAGCCCAACCGCACGCGCGACGATGCTGGAGAAGACTTGAGCACGCGGGTGCTACAAGAGCGTGCAAATGAGGAGGTTGCTCGTACCGCCATGGAGGCGGCGGAACACCAGCGCACCGACCTGGTTGCGTTGCGCGCACTCGAGATGCTGGCGCAGCACGGCCCCAGCTCGGACAAGGGCAAGACCATTTTGAACGAGCGCTTGGAGCACTTGCGGTACGTTGTGCGCAAGCCTCCCATTGAGCTTGGTCTCACCGGTAGCAACGCCGCACGCATGAATCTGCAGCTGCTTGCGAGAGCATGCGAGTCAGACCTCGACGCGGAGGTGCGCATAGGCATGGTGCGACAGTGGCACATGAGGCATGGCGGCTACGCGGTCACCGCAGCAGCACAAGCGATCCAGAAAATCAAATGCTGGGCGAGCACGCAGCAGCAGCCCTTTATCAAAGTGCTTCAGCCTCAAGGCGAGCCGGCTGGGCAGCACGGTCTAGAGCTGCCGCGCATGCCCTTTGTTCGCGAGGCGCACAAGTGGCATTTTGTGAAGCACGCTGAGCGGCGCACCGCCTTGGATTGGCTTGGAAGAAGAGTTGTGCGCATGACGTCGCTCGTGCTGCAGCTCTTGGCGCACGGGTCCTTGGAGCGCGGCGTCACGGCCAGCACGATTGTGTCGCCCGTGGCCACACAGGCGGTGCTCGAGGCGCGCGTGGTGTATGCGCTGCTCAAGGTGAAGCTCGACAGTTACGCCCTTGGCACGAAGCTCTTGCGCTTTTGCGAAAACGTGGCAGACTCGGAGTCGCATCTGTCCAATGACATCACCGATGCCATGCTGCACCTGTCTCGGTTTTCAACCTTGGAGCTTTTGTCCATCTTTAGCCCCCAGTCGCCGGCGTTGCGCGTGATCATGAACGACTTTACAAAGCGCACGCGCAACAACCTGACCTTTCATATGCCCGAACAGTATGTGGCATTTGCGTACGATGCCATGGCCGTGCTGCTACCAGCGCTGCGCAACCGCAGGGAGAGTGCGGGGATTACGATGCTACAGACCACCACACCGATATGCCAACTGTTGAAGGCGGTGCCAAAGGTGCGCACGTGGAGCCCCTTGCAAGGGGTGCTCCGGTTGGACTTGGACGATCTCAAGGGCCAGCCCAAGATGCTGCTAAAGTTGCTCAAGGAGTTTGCAAACCGAAAAGTGTTGGTGGAGTTCAAGCGTCCGTACCTTGGTAAGCAACGACACGCGCCCAAGTTGGCGTTTGTGTTCAACAACGCCGAGCTCATTGAAGCGCTAGGTGGGTGGCCGGTGCGACCCTGTTCGCGTCTCAGGTCGACAGAATAAGTAGGGTAGAGTACTTGTAAAGTAGAAGCGAGTCGAGAGTCCACCATGTCACGCCGTGTAGCAAAGTCCACTGGCAAGTCACCCCATGTCGAGCAGCTGCAAAAGGAACTTGGCCAGCTCAAGGAGGCCGCCATCGCGGCGAATATCGCCGACAACGCGACGCCTGCGGGTACTGAAGCGCCGCCGAACGCGCCCAGCTTCGACAGCCTCACGAGCACCGAGAAGTCGGCCGCGTCGCTTGGCGTCCATCCAGATTCGTGGAAGCCGATCGGCTTCATGAACAACGCGCACTTTGATTCGCTGATGAAGCAGAACGCGCTGGATGGTGACCTTGCGCGTCGCATTGAAGCCTACCGCACGGTCGCGTCTGCCCAGTAAGTCAAGCGGGGTTGGCCGGAAGGCTATCCACAAACGCTGCTACCGAGGGAAAGGGGGAGGGGGCGCGGGCAGGGAGCCGACGGAGGACACGTCCGTACTGCAAAGGGATGTGGGCCATGACGGTGTGCATCGCGGCTTGTGCGATGCCAAGCCTCTGTGCTCGCCGGTGTAGAGTGTGGAGTGTAGAGTGACAATAACCCATTCTGTGTACCCAACAAGTAACAAACAATCTGTTGTCGGAGTCGTCATGAGTGTACGTCCGCGCGAGGCCTTTGAGGCTGCGCAACAGTTTTCCTTGCGAGACGCTCTGGGCGCAGACCCCTCTGCCCCACAGCTGCCCGCGACGGCCGGAGGCAACCTCAAGTTCAACCTCTCTGGCATTTCGAGCAAGCCGAGCGCGCCGTCTCCTACGGCCACCGAGGCAACGACTGTGCGTCCGGTGACGGCGCCGTCGGGGCTGTCGCTGCGCTTTGCGCAAGCGCCAGTCGCGGAGCCCAAGAAGCCCATTCTGATTCCCGCAGCGGGCCCAATGCTGCCAAACCTGAGCTTTGCGAGCGTTGCGCAAAGCACTGGCAAACACTCCATCCTTGGCAGCCAATACAATGCGATCCAAGCCAAGGAGCAAGCAAACCACAAGGCCGATGTGATGCGTCTCACGGCGTACGTGGACGAGCTGACCGCTCGCATCAAAAAGACGCAGCATCGCCTTGAGCAAACGGAGCAGCAGTTGACGCGCACGTCGCAGGTTCTATGCCACGAGCGTCAGGCCTCCGACCAGATGCTGAGCGGCTACAAGAAGGATCTGGCACAGGCACACGATACGGAGACAAAACTGCGTGCCGAGATTGCTGCGAACAAGAAAAAGTCGGCGCTCACCGACTCGACGTTCATGTCCTCGGTTGGTTCGGCGCTTGCATCCGACGAGCAAATCCGTTTGCAGCAGCGCAACCTCTCCGAGCTGGAGACCAAGGTGGGTGCAATGGGTGACTTCAAAGTCAAGCTGGAGTCGGAGATTGCAAAGCTGGAAGGCTTGCGCAAGGCCGCGATCAAGGACTTGGAGGAGCAGCGCGTGGCCAACGAGGAACAAGTTCGCATCGCAGCGGTGGCCAAGGAGGAGCTCAGCTCGGCGCAGAAACAGCTTGCGGAGATCAAGGCCGACCACGGCACGATCACGGAGCGTCTGGCCACGGCAAAGGTGGAGGAGGCGACCTTGTCCGAAGCGTTGAGTGCCATGCGCGTCGAAAAGGCCAAGGCAGAAGCAGAGACTGCAAGTGCCCGCAGCGCGACGCAGGCCATGCTTCTGGAGCATGGGGATGCGGCACGCAAATTGTGTGAGCTGCAAACACAAATTAAAGGCTTGCAGGCCAAAGAAGAAGAAGCCGCCAAGACGCTGCAGGCCACAGAGGCGCGTGCGCTCGCCGCCGCTACAGCGGTCGCCGAGCTGCCGACCGACGCGGTGCTCGCACAGCCCGCGTCGGTGCTTGAACCATCCTTGAACAGTTGCTCAAACAGTTGCTTGGAGGGCGACAAGGACGCGAGCTGCGAGCCGGCTGCGTTCCAGCCGCCCGCTCCCAACAAGCCGGCCAAGCGCCGCGCCATGGTCAGCGGAGCGTTGGCGCCGGACCACCAACTGTGCACGGGCATGGACATGGCCAACATGCCTGGTGGCAGCGGTGCCGGCCACGCTTCGAATTCGGTGGTGTCTATGCTGGCAACCGACGCCCCTATTGAGCTCACCATGCAGCGCGTAGCCTTTGTCGGCTCCACCCATGCCATCTTCATTGACGCGCCTACGGGAGCCACGGGCACCACGTCCGCTTCCACTGGAAAAGCTGCATCGGAGATGATCAAAGCGGTCGTTGGCGACCTCAAGAACAGGTGGATGGAGCTGTCACAGCAGCATCCGCCGTGGCGTCCGGTTGCGCCGCTCGCGTGACCGCACCGAGTCCGGGTCTGTCGCAAGGGTCGGGGGGGTGTGTGCGTGTGTGTGCGAGTGTGTGTGTGTGTGTGTACGAAAAAAACAAACCGTTTAGACTACCAACGGAAACTTGACCCGGTCACCTTGTCACCGTGTGCACACCCCGCTACATGCTTGCCGCAATCTCCGCCATCCTGGCCTTGCTCATTGCGTTGCCTCCATTGCCCACCAACGCGCTCAGCTGGCGTGGGTCCACCGGCACGCCGTCCCCCGACACGGAAGGAGACGGCGTGGTTCGAGTGACGGTACCAATGCTAGGTTGTGGTGCAGGCGGCGGCTCGTTGAGTTCCAACTCGGCTTGGTACGAGGGCACGCTCGACATGTCCATGTGCGAGTACCCATTGCATCTACCGGTGCCTTGCAGCGAGTCTCGCATGTAAGGTGCGATGAGGACCCCGTCCGGTCCTCGAGGCAACTGCATGTCGCCCATGGTGCCCAACTCGGCGTCAGAAAGCCCACTGTCACTGCGCGTGTCAATGTTGGTGTAGTTGCCGCTCGACGGCTCCGTGCCAAAGCGAGCCCACAATGCGACGATTGCTTGGATGACCGGCACCCACACCACAAACACGTGGCAGCCCAATACCCACACCGCCGCCGCTGCACACCGCATGATGCACACCGCAAGGTCGTGTATGGAGTTGCGTTGTGGCGGACTGCAGTAGACGTGTATGACGTAGAGCGAGGCGAACAAGAAGGCGCGCAAAAGTCGGTCTCCTGCGTTGAACAGGCTTGCGGCTTCGCAAAGAGGCCCACTGAGCGGTGTCGCTGGTGGCGGAAGCACCGCAATCACGATAATGGCAACGGCGGACACCATAAAGGGGCCGTCGCTTTCGGAGAGCGGTTTTGCCGCGCGCCAAAACCCTGCCGCTGCGATGACGGAGATCATGCTATGGAAGACGATGCGTCGCGTGTAGTTGGGCGCGCGGTGCTCCTCGATGACACATGTGTGGACGAGCTGTTCAATTGTCAATGCGCAGATGTAGATGATCAGGCACGGCCTCAGGGCGTTGAAGATGGTGGTCACTCCGCGAACGCGCCCTATTCGCAGGGGCTTGCGCATGCACACAAACCCTACGAGAGACGTGATTGCCAGTGTGCGCACCGCGGACACCATGGCACTTGGCAACAGCCAGCAGGAGGCGATGCTGGTTGCGGAGCATGCGACGGTTGCCACGGTGGTTTGCAGCCCAACCAGGTACAGCCCCGCGGACGAAAAGTCGATAAAGGGGTCGTCGTGTGACAAGTAAACCTCGTCCGATATGTGTTTGAGTGCCTTGGACATGGCGTTGGGCCGCTGCCTTGCCATCTCAATTTGGTCGGGGGTGAGTTCGTTGAGCGGAATAGCGGCCCTAGCAACGGTTGTCATTGTCAATATGGAGAGGAGTGTGACCGGGGCTTGTTTTTTAGCGACTGGTTTTTTGCGACGCACTCACACCCCCCGGGCCCCTAGTACTACACATGCTCCTACAGCTGCAGCGACGACTCACCAAACAGCCCTAGCCAAACAGCCCGTCGCCCTCTTCGGCCGCGGGCAAGGCGTTGAGTCCCTCGGGCAGCAGCGTGCGCACCGCATTTGCAGCCGTTTCCAGCTGCGCGGCGTTGCTCGCAAAGTCGGACAGAAGGCGAGGTGGGACCTTGCGCGCGTGCGCAATGCCCGTCTGCTGCTCTGCCTGCTGTGCGACGGCTGCCAATAGAACGTACGACAGTCCGTTTTGCGAAAGACGGCCGACGTCGGCATTTTCCGACTGCGCAACCGCCAAGGTTGCACGGAATTGCGGATCTTGAATGGCGCGCAGTGTCGCGTCGCGAACACTGTTGGGCATCGTGGTACCCAGCGCCTTGAATACCTTGTTGACCGAGTCGCGCTGCTGCAAAAGCTCATTGGACGGATCGCCAAAGTCGCTGACGCTGGAGTCGGCACGCTGAAAGGAAGCGGGCCCGGAGCCGCTTTGGACAAACGGCGCGGACGCATCGGACGAGGAGGACGGCGCGGGAGACGGCTGGCAGGACGCTTGTGAGGATTGGCACGTTGGCATGGGGCACGGTGCAATCGGGTCGGCGAGGTCGTGCGACAGCAAGGTTCCCACGACCGTACGAACGGCACGGAGGGCGCACGACGTGCCCTTGGTGTTCTGCAGCGCACCAAGCTTGTCGGCAATGTTGAGCAAGTTGGCTTGCGAGATGCCGTCGAGGACCACGTGCCCGTCCAGCAATGTGTTGAGTGAGCAAGTCAGGGCCGCATCGGCGATGACCGCTGGGCCCTTTTCCTTGACGCGCAGCTGACAGCGGCCTTTGGCCCTGCAGATCTTGGAATGGCGGACGGCCTCGCGCCACGCGCGGTCGGCCTGCATGCGGCAAAACCGCTTGATCTGGTTGTCAATGGGCTCCAGTGGAGTAAACAGCTTCTCAAGTTCGATGAGGATGTGCTGTCCCTTGGTTTGATCCTTGGGCTCCATCTCGCCACGCTGCCGCTCTGCGCGCGCGGCCTCGCGCGCGGTATGCTCTTGCGACCAACCCAGACCGTACTTTTGCTTGGCCTTCTTGCTGATCCGCGTGGCCTGTGCCTCCAGCTCGCGCTGCTTGCGCAGCTCGTCACAGGACTGTGCCGGGTGGTCGAAGCGATCCGTCTTCGGCTCGTACGGCTTGTCGGCATGAATAGTCTTGTCGTCCTCGCGCGCGCAATTCTTCTCGCGGTCTTGCGCAATGTGGACGGGGGCACAGACCACGCCGCACTTGCAGACCATGTGACTCTTGTCGGACGTCATCACAAAGTCGTTGCGGTTGGTGCTGCGGCAGCCCTTGCAAAGAATAGTAGGCTCGGTGCTGGGACTTGGAGCGGGTCCCAATCCGAGGTCGTGCAGCTGTTCGTCGGCGGACGTCACGCGGCGCAGGGGCATGCGCGGGGCGTACTCGTCGACTGGCGCCTCGGTGGTCCATCCCATGCGGTAGTGCAACATCTTGAGGGAGTCCAAGATGGGGCCGACCACTTCATGCATATTGTACAATTTGTGAGGGATTCCGGTGCAGCGGTGCGGCCTCTTGCCACGGTTCATGACAAGATGCTCGCGCGTGACCATCATGGCAGGATCCGAGATGCCACCTGGAGAATAGGGATCGTCGCGCTGGCGCTTCAGTCGAGCACGAAACGATTCGCCCGCGTAGCGGCCGGAAGGCGAAGCGGGAGTTGGATACGGAGTTTTGGCGGCCTGAACAGGATGACGGATTTTGCGCAATCTAGCTGGGCGGAGTGGCCCAAATCCAGAACTGGTTACGCTACGCGGACTGTCCTCGTCTTCTGACATGCCCTCCTCATAGGGACCATCAACACTTGGCAATAACAGCGATGGCATGGCGGGAGCAAGCGCTCCGCATCCAAGCCCTGCTCATAGTACAGCCGACGGGACGATTGAGATAGCGAGAACTTGCAGACAGGTGGCACACAAGTGGAACACAAAGGGTTCCCCTCAGTCTGCAACACAAATCGCTAACTGTGCATCTGTGCACAAGCTTGACACACTGTCACGGGCACGCGAGCACCCGCCCGCCTAAATGTTTTTAAAGTCACCGACGTCGGGCGACAAGCCCAAATCCAATCGATCCCAAAAGGGTGCGTTCACCAACAAGATGGCGCCCAAGATCAAAAAGTTTGAGGCCAAGGACGAGGGCGAGGAGGGCGAGGACGACGCCCAGGCGCGTAAGCCAGCGCCCAAGGAGAAGCAGCCGGACAGTGCCTTTGTGGTTTGGTTGCGCAGCAAGACCACCTCGCACGCAGTGCACGTGGACATGGCCAAGGACTACCTTTTGGAGGGGGCGCCGTTCAAGGGTGATTCGACCTTTGATGCCAAAGAGGACATCAAGGAACGTGGCGGCGCGTGGTGCCCCAACCCGGACAAGCGCAAGGACTGTGAGGACAAGAGCATACGGCGTGGGTGGTGGTCGGCGCCCAACGAGGCCTGCTTGATCAAGCTGCTTCGCATGCCAAACGACGAACGCAACCGTCGTCAGTGGACGCCGCTGAACATGGGCGCTACGCAACTCAACTGCATTGTGCAATGGCTGGACGAGTTTCACGGCAACGCCCCCGGCAGCACCACACAAGACGAGTTGGTCGAGGAAGCGCGCGTGCCTCTGAAGCACGAGCCGGCTCCCAAGCGTGCGCGGACGTGGGTGGCAACGTGGGTACCGGACACCAAGTGCATCGTCTGCAACCAGCCCGTGACCGACCAGTTCATGGATTGTCATTGTTTAGACGCAGAGTGGGAACGCTGCTCCAAGTGCGGAGAAAAGTTTCGGACCGATTTTCGCACGCGAAAGGACGTCGTGCGTAACGCGAACGCGTGGTGCAAGTGTGGCAGGCGGTAACTGTTTTTTCGCGCTAGGGCTGCGTTGCTAGACGCGCCCGCCTACTCAACCACTCAACACGTATGGAGGACTTTTTAGACACCATCGGCAAGGAGTGGGCGCGGCAGGATCGCAAACGACGGCGTCTCGCCAAGAGCGCAGCGTCGGACGCATCCGGGCCGGCCGAGTCGTCCAGTTACGACAGCGCGGAGTCGGTGGCGGAGGCTGGCTCTTCTCCGCATGCCACCGTCGGACATCATGGTGTACAGAAACGGCTCTACGAGGCGGTGCGCGGAGCCATACGGGAAACCAACGATCGCAGCTTGAATACCGGCGCCACCTTGGTCGCTCGCACAACCTACGCCGTGTTCAGTACGGTGCAGGCGCTGAAGCCGTTGCCGTATGGGCCGCAGTGGGCTTGTCTGCTGTACCTATCCTTTCTTGCGGTTTGCAACGAATTCTTGCAACCAGAGCTGCACAGTGTGCCCGAGGACGCTTGGCACGACAAACTCAATGTGCGCTCACTGCGCACTCTGATTCGTCGACTCGGCATGGGCCCGGGCGACAGCGAGGACGACGAAAATCTGATGATGGCGGCGCGCAAGTGGGAGCGTCTGCCAGAGGATGACCTTAACAAGTCTCTGTCCATGGTATTTGAAGTGGTTGTTGACGCTTCACGCATTCGAGCAGCCGTACGCAATGTGCTGTGGCCCTGCCACCGTGCGCACTTGCTGTTTGAGACGCCACGCACGCGGTAGGCTCCGCTCCACTCAGAGTCCCAGTGCGTTCAAATCCAAGTCCTCACCACCATCGTCGTCAAAAGTATTGAAAGGATTGTTGTCAACCGGCTGGGCTGAGGCCCAGCCGTCCCAAATGCTTCCCTGTTCCTGCGCGTGCGGCAGCGAGGGCAGAGGCTCTGGATGCGCCTGTTGCAACAGCCTGCCTGCCCTGCCGAGCACCCTTGACGGCGCCGCGGTCGTCTCCGTTGTGGCAGGTGCATTGTGGACGGCATGGTTGACGCGGTGGTGGGCCTGCATCTCGTCCGAAATCTTGGACAGGAGGTGGCTGGCTGACGAGAAGCGCACTGAGTACACACAAGCAGGACACTGGTCGGATCTATGCGCTGGTAAGGCATTGCGTGCAGTGAGGCATGCAGCGTACGCAATTCCGGGAGCATGTGCGAAAAGGATTCCAAGAGCTGGCGTTCCGCCACGCTGCCGGGAAGACTGCGAACGCAACAAACGCAACAACCACAGACCCATGACGTCAGAACAAGTGCAAGCACTGGCAGACGCTCGGCGCGTGATGCTCACTTGGCACGGCCCGTCGAGTAAATTTCTGTGCACGCGCGCATACGAGAGAAGCGGGAAAAAACGGGTGTCGGTCGTGGGGGTGGAGGACCAAGGTCAAGCTCGTGCAGTCTGCGTACCACAGCAAATCGACTCGCGCGGTGGCCGCCACTGTGCACGCAGAGAGAGAGCAAGGTGGTCAAATGGCACGCGGTTGGAGTGGAGAGGCTTGGAATTAAAACGATTTACCGCGAGACCGACAAAGGACGACCGGTCAAAGTGGGACTCGGAGGAGTGCGCCATGGCAAAGGCGTCGCAGTTGAGCGTCGCGCGCAGCGACACGGCGCCTACAGAGTTGATGACCTGCGTGTGCACGAGGCAACGCTCCGTCGGAGGTTCAATTGGGTTGGACGCGCGGGTCAAACGTACCGCAAAGTTGCGCACGTGCAGGTGCACATTGGCCTCTTGCGCCAGCTGCATCTGTGCGCGTGCAATCGCCAGCCGAGCCGCGTCGGGGCCCGAGGTGCCTGAGCGGCGGGAGGGTGGCGCGTGCGCGTTCAGAGGACGGCGGTGCGCGCAGAGATGTGCAGAGCACTGTCGGTGCAGTGACCGCACCCGTGCCGACGAGTCGTCCCGTGTCTGTGAGACCAAGAGCAACACGTGCAAACGTGAGCGCGGAGCTGGGAAGGTGGGGTTTGAGACTGGAAAACGTACGGAACACCAAGACGCGGCATCGCGGATTGGAGTATGCCAATTGCACCTGTGTCGGGGCGAGCGAGCGTGTCAGTGTGGTACAATCGCGCGCGTCTTGGGGGAGCGGCGGGGTGGCGGGCCAGCGCACTGCGGCAAAGCGGCGCGGCGCGTAGTAGGAGCCCTTGCAGCGTGCCGCAATGTTGGCGAGGTCCAAGGGAAGGGAGATGCCCGACCCGGGCATCGGCAGCGCCTCGGCCAAGGCTGGCACGCGAGGCACGCGACCAACGCACGTCAGTCAAACGAGCGCCACCCACAAGAAAGAGGGTGTGTGTATGGCGGGGGGCAGGTTTTGCACAATGTGTCGCGTACTGACAACATTGACGAGGCGCGGCACATAGTGCAAAAACTGCTTGTACACGTCCAGCGCGATCCGGTCGGTAAACCGGGTGTACTGCGAGAGCCCCGCGTCGCTGGTGTCGTCGGGCGGGCCCGACTCCTCGTGATGCCGCTTGCGACTCTGTTTGCACGCCTCGATGCAAGCGGCCAGCACCTCCTCGACGCCGCGACCGGCACATCCAACGTCCCGTGGCTCCTTGGCCTTGGCCTTGGTTGGTCGGGCTTTGGCCGGTCCACCAAGCGGTTTGCCGCGCAGACTGTTTTCAAGAGTTTGGCACGTGGCAAGATCGGCTTGCAGCGCGGCCAGGGCTTCTTCCATAGTGCCCAATAACTTGGAGCTCCCGACGCCTCGTCATTTAGCGACCCTGTCCAAACGGCTTATACACGACGGGATAGCCGCTGGCACGCTGGCAGCGCAGCGCACTTGCGCATGCACACACCGTGCCAGTATTGTTCATGGGCAAGACACTCCCCGCTATTGGGATAAACCCGCTGGCGGGCCGTACTGGTTAGGCAATACAACACACCCGCATCATGTCCGTCGTTGCGGCGGTCGGCACTGACACCTACGGCGGCCTCTCTGGCTTCCGACGCCCCGTCCAAGGCAATCCGACACGGGTGCCCACCAATCTGCCCGCCTTCCGCGGCGTGACCAACAAGCCGGGCTCAACCATCAAGGCTCCCGCCATCAAGAGCTCCGCCAACAAGCCGGACCGCAAGACCAACGTCCTCATCCCCTATGCGCGCGTCACGCCCGTCGAGTTCCCCGCCGACATTGGGCGCACGCAGCCAGGCGACGTGCTCTTCGTGTCCAAGACGCGCCCGGGCGTGCCCGGCTACGCGCACGCGCGCGAGTCGCGTGTGTGTGGCGTCGACGCGCTCAACAAGTGGCTGTCTCCCTTGCACTGGATGATGAAGAATGAAGCGGGCGACTTCCGGTACATCCTAGTGGACCCGTTCAAGCTTGCCGACGACTGGCGCAAGGTGCCACTCTTGCAGGAGTGGACGCTCGACGGCATCTGCCTGAGCAACGAAGATCGAGACTTGTACCGCGGCTCCATGTCCAGCCAGCGCGACGGTCAGCTCTACAACATTGGCATTCAGGGTCCGTGCATGGTCAACAACGGCTATGTCGAGGAGCATAGTGCCATGAACGGTTTGATGATGCTTCAGCAGGGTCAGGTGGCCCGCACGTCAAAGCTCTATGCGCCGGGGTACATGGACAACCGCGTGGAGACCTTTGGCAAGGACAAGGTTGAGGTGCCACAGAAGTGGGATCTTGCGGCCGACTACCAGGGCCCGCAATACCATCTCTACCCGCTGCAGATGTTTGGGCGCGACGCGCGTCCCATGCAGGACCTCTACGTTGGGCTTGTGGCCACAGAGTACAGTCTCGACAACGATGATGTGCAACTCATGAAGGATCTGGCTACTACAGAGACGGCGCTCAAACAAGCGGAGAGGTTGTTGGCGGCTGATCCCACCAACGAGGGGTTAAAGATTGCCCTCCGGACCCAGAAGAAGGAGCTCAAGCAGATCAAGAGGAAGCCAAACTTTGAGCAAGCATTCACGGCCAAGACGGCCTACGACAAGATGGGCTGGTGGGACGCCGAGACTGGCCAGATCAAGGCCAACGCCAACGACGACCCACCTCCAAAGCGGGGCTTTGCCGCCTTCCGGTACGTCCTGTTCACCTCCGGCCACGCGTGGGAGCTTTCGTCGGAGGCCGATGTGGCCACCATGGCAGCCGAGGGCGAGCCCAAGATGGCCAAGCGCCGCAAGCTCACAGAGGATCCGTTTGACGACGCAGAGCAGCGCAAGAAGGATTTTCAGCGCATGGTGGGTGCGTGGCACATTGGCAAGATCATGGACATGAAGGCGGGCAAGATGCCCTACTTTGAGGGTGGGCCCATGGAGACGGGCTACCGTCTCACGGTCAACGTGAGCATTGAGTGGCTCGACTGGCGTGCGCTTCGGCGCACGTTCACTCCCGCGAAGAGCCCTGGAATCCATATCGGCGAGCTGTGCGATGAGAGGTGGGAAAATGACCCTGCCGATAAAGATGAGCAAAATCTGCGCACGGCACTGTTCCAGTGGCCCACGCGGTACGTGGCAAAAAAACTGGGGCTGGGCACGACAGCAGCCGCCGCCGCGTCCAGTCGGACCAACCGCAACATCCCGGTCAGCATGGACGACTATGAGAAGCTCCGCGGCAACAAGCTCTACAATGTGGATTCAACCGATCCGTTTGACTTTCAGAAGTATGTTCAGGACCAGCGCGTCAACTACTGGATCAAGTACAAGAGTTTCGGCCAGCGAGGGGATGCTGCGGACACTGGCGAAGAAGACATCGCCGCCGGGTTTTTGTCGGCGAGTGGCAGATTGTCGAAGCGCATCTTGAATGCGCGCCGCAGCCAGCTGCCTGCCATGCCGCGTCTCGAGGGCAACAATGCGTTGCATGTGGCGACGACGGGCATCGCGCGCCTCCAAGCACTCCTTGCCCCGGTGACGGCGGAGGAGCGTGCCGGCAACGGTCCATCGATTGACCTCGCCAGCTTTGTGGTGGCTGCGCCGACGGCACCGTCGGTACCATCGGCGCCGTCGGCGCCATCGGCGCCCATCCGCCGCCGTGCTGCCAACACGCCCTCGCCCTCGCCCGACCGCACGGGCACCGTCAGCCCGAGCATTGCGGCCGTGCCCGCGGCCGCGCCCGTGGCCGCGCCGGCGCCGGCGCTGCCCGCGGTCATCGAGGCGCCGAGTGCGCCGAGTGCGCCGAATGCGCCAGCGGCTCCGGCGGCGGGCGGCACCAAGAAGCGCCGCCAAGCGGCCGCCAGTGCCGACGTCTTCTCGTCCATCTTTGGTGGCAGCTCCGACACGGCGGCGCCACAGCCGCTGAATCCGGCGCACCGCGCAGAGGGTGGCGCGTCGGGCGCATCGGGCGCGTCCACGGGCCGTTCCTACCAGCGCCGTGGCAAGGGCTCCTCGAGCAAGGAGTGAGTGTGTGTTTGAGTGAGCGTGTTTGTCCGAGAGGAGTCTGAGGGCAAGGGTCGGTGGCCGCTTGCATGTTTGTGACACAGTTGACTCGCTAACCCATCGTGACACTTTCAAGCCTCCAAACTATAAGACCCGGACCCGCAACCACAATGACTGGATTCGGACAGCCAACACAGAGTGCCAAAGGCATCAAGAAGAGGCGCAAGGACGACAAGGGCTACTCTGGCTACTTGCACAAGGTGATGAAGCAGCTGTACCCAAAGGACAAGGGCATCACAATCTCTGGCAAGGCGATGGAGGTGCTCAACCTCATGGTCGAGGACCTCGAGAACCGAATCAGCGACCAATCGTTCACCCTGGCCAAGTTTGCCAAAAAGTCCACGCTGGCCGCGCCACACGTGCAAACGGCCACAAAGATGGTGTTCCCTCCGGACATGGGCGGCATGGCCATCCAGGAGGGCACCAAGGCCTTGACCAAGTACCTGAACGCTGTCTAGAAGAGCTCCGTCGGCTCGTCGGGTGCGGGCAGCGCCGCCACCTCGCGCGCAAACAAATCTTCCATCAGATCGTCCATGCGTTCCACGCGAACGAGCACCGGGGTGTCCAGAGAGGGGTGAATCTGCACAAGACACATGCGGTCGCGAAAGTCGATATTGTACTGTGTTGCTGCGATGTAGCCATACGCGTTGAGTTGTGTCGTGTAGACCGAGAAATCATTGTGTGGCAATTCTGCAAAGGGTCCCGAGCCCGTCTCCTCCACAAACCGGCCTTCTGGCATGTGCCCCAGGATTTGGCGCGCGCCGCCGGGGTACTTGGGAGCAGGGTCCTTCCTTTTCCAATCGCAACACCAAAACTCGTCGCGTTCCTTGTGCTTGAGCACCAGGTCCACCTGCCCGGCCACCACGATGCGCCCCTTGTGCTCATAGTAGATGATCCACTCGGCACGCCACGGCTCGAGATTGTACTGGTTGAGAAACGGCGTAAACCACTTGCGGAACATCTTGACCTCGTCCGTCTCGCCCTGCGGCGGGTCCCTGCCTTCGCAAATATACTGCAAGTCACGGTGCATGTCGGTGCCCAACTTGCTGGCAATCTCGCCGTTGCGCTTCCAGAGCGCGGCGATGGCAGACTTGCAGAACTCGTCGTTTCGCTCCTGCACCACCTGCAGGTACTGGATCAGCATGCCATACTTGGACGACTTGTTGGCCTTCCACTGTGGGTAGTACTGCAGCGCCACCTCCGGCTGGAACGCGGGCCAATGCTTCTTGATGAGTTTGGTGACGCTCGTGTGCACTTGCTGCCCTTTGACAAAGTAGGTGTGCGTCGGCTCATACAGCCAGGCCTCGCCATCTCTGGGAGCGCGAAACTTTTGCTGCAGCGGCGACTCGGGCTGTGCGTCCGGTGTTGGAACGTCGACGATCGACGCGCCGAGCAATTCGTGGTCGAGCGCCGCCACCGGCGGCACCGGCGGCGCCTCCACGACCACCATGGGCAACCCCTCCATTCCGCTACGCTCGAAGTGGGCGCTAGCCCAAACCGTGGCTAGCGCTCGATTGATATACCTGGCCGCCAATGTCGCAGTGAGGGACTTGGGATGTTTCGCGAGTTTTTTTGGGAAGGCAGCAGGTGCCGGCGGGCGTGGGCGTGGTTTGGACTCTTGGTATTCCTCGGGCACCAAGCGTTCAAGGCCTACTTGGCATGGGCAATCAACGGGTGGTACGAGGACTTTTACGACTTGCTCCAGTTGCACGTGGACTACGGGTCCGGCTCGGGCGAGGACGAGGGCCGGGCGACGGCGCGCGCTCGAGTGTACGAGTCGCTCGTCGAGTTTGGCATCCTCGTCGCGCCGGCCATCCTGGTGCATCCCGTCGCAGGACTCTTGCGCAACTGGTGGGTCTTCAGTTGGCGCAAAGTCCTCATGCAAAGCTACCTGCACCGATGGAATACGAGCATCCCCGCAATCGAGGGCGCGTCGCAGCGCGTGCACGAGGACACGCAGCGGTTCGCCTCTGGCATCCAAAGCTGCGTGGCCGTGGTGCTGCAGTCCTTGTTTACGCTGGGCGTCTTTTGTCCGGTGCTGTACGACCTCGATCCTCAGCTGATGGCGATCGCGGTGGCCGCGGCGGTGGGCGGTCTGACGGTGTCGATGGTGGTCGGCTGGCCGCTCGTGGGCTTGGAGGTCTCAAACCAACGCGTCGAGGCGGAGCTGCGCAAACGCCTCGTCCTCTTGGAGGCCGATCCCGGCAGCGTCCACACCAACGGTACCCCTTACACGCCATTCGTCCGCGTCTTCCACCAGCTGACGCGCAACTACCGCAACCTGTACCTGAGCTTTGCGGGGCTGGGCACGTGGCTCGCGCTGTACGAGCAGGTGGCCGTCATCCTGCCCTACTTGCTCGTGGCGCCGCGCCTCTTTGCGGAGCGCCCACAAGACCAGCTGACGCTGGGCCAGCTCGTCAAGGTGTCCAACTCGTTTGGCAAAGTGTTTGATTCCCTCAACGTCATCTCGGACCGCTGGCTCGAAATCAACGAGTGGCGTTCGTGCCTGCGCCGCCTGCGCGAGTTTGAGCGCGAGGTAAATAGCAAGAGTCCCGCAGCGCCTGCGCGGTTGGTGCCCGTGGGTCTGGAACTGAGCGACGCCGTATCGTCCACGATAGAGCCGTCTTGGAACCCGCGCGCCTCGGCCGAGTCGGCCGAGTAGGCCGAGTGAGGATAAACCAACAGTGTCCTACTAATGAGTAGTAGACTCTGTCGAGTCGCTGTCACCGCGTGACCCCGCTAGCCCGGCTACCATCTCCCCGCCACCGCTTCTCAACCACCAAACACTCCACCAGCTACAATGAACAACGAAACGCTTTCAAAGAGTATTCCCGCAGTCGCAACCTTTGCGCCGTCGCGCGAGGATGTCCTCTCCACCCTCGGCTTCTTCTTTGGCGACCCCGCCGTGCCAGAGAAGCTCAAGGACTACTCGGAGCACCGTACGCGACGGGCCCTGCGCGTGCCGCCTTGACGCTCCAAACGTTGCTCTTGCTGACCGTGCGCTTGCGCTGTCTGTGATCGCAGACGCGATGACCTACCACTTCCCTGATGCGTTCTACGGCCAGAACACCAAGTGAGCACGCCACAGATGCATACCTTTTATACAGTCTACGAAGATCGCATACGCGCTGACCTGATACGTTTTTTGCGTGCTCACTCAGGATCCGCGAGACGCTCAACAACCTCATCCTCAAGTCGCCGCAGGACTGGCAGACGGGCGTCGCCCTCCCGTTTGTCCGCATCGTCGGCACGACCGTCGAGTGGGACGAGTACGCGCTGCTACCTGCACGCCCAAAGTTCCGTCCGTTCATTACGCTGTCCCATCACTGACATCATCCGATGTGTGTGTGCGCGCAGGCTCCGCTTTGACGTGCGCCTTCTGCAGCGGGTGCCGTACGAGGGCATCTCGCGCATGCA
>MDTB01023465.1_pt1 | contig 17642 bp, 20 predicted proteins | sample 811161 | NCBI WGS metagenome assembly MDTB01 (sample SAMN05326650, study PRJNA326480) | marine metagenome | isolation source: seawater | place: Mediterranean Sea | collected 2009
CATATTTATCATTATTAAAATAATTATTCATATTTGGTTTTATAATTATTGTCCTTTCAAAATAATTACTAATAAAATATAGTAATTCTATATTTTGAGTTTCATATAAATTTGGTATTTTAAAAATAAAATTAGCATCATTTTTCAACATATATATACTTAGTAATACTTTTAATATATAGATATTATTTTGTTTACTATCAAAAGTATCACATTCCATTATGGTTATAAAATCAAATTTATTTTTATAGTTTTTTTTCATATGATTAAATACATCTTCATTTAATATATCATTATTTATTTTTTTATCAACTATTTTTTGTGGATTAATCTTATTATTATTATTATTATTTGTTAAGTAATACTTATCATTATCATTATATCGAATATTGATTAATGAATCTATTATATCTAGATCATTTTTACAAAAATGGATTGATGTAATTTCACTTTCAAAACTTATTTTTGTTAAATTAAATATTTCCGTAAATAATAAATAATTAATAGATAGTGATTTATCTTTAATAATTATATTTATTAATGAATAGGGTGATAATAATTTTTTTATTACTGTATGTCCATTATATTTTTTTATTTCTTCCTTTATACAAATTAAACTATCCAAATATTTTTCACTTTTTTTTTCTATACCGTATTTGATTTGTATATTCTCAATATTAATTGGTGGATAAATTTTGGGTAAATAAAAATAGCTCATAATAAATATAATGGAATAAAATTAATAATTTTTACTGTAAAAGTTCTATTATTTTTTCATCCCCATCAAATAATTTTAAAGCCTCTAATTCATTCTTACTACAGAATTTTATAGATTTATGTACATTCATTTGTAAATCGCAAATATCTAATATTTTTCCTTCAAAGAATATACATTCTACTCCTTGTAAATGATTTGTAAAAATTTGTTTATCAATATGTATTTTCAAGTTTAATTCTTCTATCCATTCTCTTTTTAAACATTCTTCTAATGTTTCTCCTTCTTCTAATTTACCTCCAGGAAATTCCCAATATCCACTATTTTGAAAATTATCATCTCTTAATCCCATTAGTATCTTATCGTTATAGTACATTACACCACAAGCAACTATCATTTTAAATAATGAATAAAAATAATTATATAATCAATTTTATTAATTATGTATTTGTAATTTGTTTAAGTTTAAGTTTATAAGGAAGTTTCTTTATTTTTCTCATTTTATCTTGATCTTCTAAAAATTCTGCTAATTTTTCTTCTTCATCTGTTTTACTTATATATCTATCATCAATTATTACATTTTCTGCATTTACCTCTCTTATCTTTTTAAATATAAAATATCTGTTTAAAAACGATATCTTTTTTTCATAATCTTTCATTTGTGTTGCATTTTTTAAGTTTTTTTCCTCTACAAAACCATCACGTAAATCATCTGTCATATTTGTAAATAATGATTCAAAACTATTTGTACCTCCTGGAACATTCATATCTTTACATTCGTTATCATTTAATAACCTAAAGCCAAAATTTTCCATTACACGTATTAAATAATTACTATTTACCAGAAATTCTTTTGCGGGTTTATTAATTGAATCTTGATAAACAGATATTTTATAACCAACACTAGATGAATCATCTTTAAATTCTAAAAAGTCATATCGTTTTTCTACTTCCCATACCTTTTTTCCATTCTTATTTATTGTAATACTTTCACCTTTCTGATGACTTTCAAGCATTCTAAATATTTTACCTCCATCATAACAGGTTGCTATAAAATAACCATTTACCTTTGTACATTCGGAAACATTTCTTAAAAATTGTTGTAATATTGTAATGTTTTCAAAGAAGTAATGTAATGCAAATTGACACGATGTTATATTAAAACCATTTTTTCCTTTACCGTAATGTTTAAATACCCCCTTTCCTATTATAGTTTCGTCTTTGGGGCCATCACCAAAAACAGCTCTCGTAATTGTTTTATATTTATCACTATTAATAGCACTAGTATCTCTAATATTCATCGAACTGTTTCCATGAACAAATAAACAATAAGGTACTCTTTTACGATTCTTTTTTTGATTCAAATATCTCGCACACGCACCATCTAATTTATTCTCAATATTATCTTTTGAATAGTCAATACCAAATACAAAATCTAATTTACTTTGTATCCATTTTGGTAAATCTCCTCCTTTACCTACAGCAACATCAATTAGTATATCATCTGATTTAGTTACACTACCAATAATTTTGGATTTTACATATAAATTATGAAAATTTTTCAATCTTTGTATTTGATTTGTAGAATCACTTTTTTTATAATAAACATCGTCATCTGACATTTCTTCGGGAATGCCTTCACCTGTCATTAACATTTTTTCTGTTATAGGATTATGGATTGAAAACCAATTACTATTTGCGGTATCATAATTATTTCCATAATTCTTTGGTCCTATTCTACTTCTATATTGAAATGTTTTATCATTTCTTACTCTAAGAGGTATCCATTTCCATCGATTATCATTTTTCATTTCATATCTAAATTCAACAATTGTATTATCTTCAATTAAATCTTTTTCTTCTGTATACATTTGTAGATCACCATTAGTATCCTTGTTTAACATTATATTACATATAAATGCATTATCATCATACGGATTTGTTGGATAAAATGGCATCGCCTTATAATTATCTGAACCTGTATCTTTTTTACCAACATCATCATCAATTATATTTGCACAGGGGTTCATATATCCATGTTTTTTTTCATCAAATCCACACATTAATATTAATGTTTTATATGAATTAATGTCCGTTTGACCAGATGTATCTACTCCATCACTATAAATATATTGAATATCATCTTTGTTACCTGTTTTCTTAGTTTTAATTAAGAAATCAATAGTATTATATTTTGATGGTTTCCACTTAAAACTGTGAGCCCATGTCACCTTATAATCACTATCAGGTAAAGATAATTCTGATGGTGTAAATATTAAACCATCTGTTTCATATTCATAACTTGGGTCTGATATTCTCTTAAGTAAATTTTCACAACAATTAAATATAGATTTACTATTATTTGTAATTTCAAAATGTTTTACTTCAACACGCATAGGTATTAATTCATTCCCTGTTATTGATTTTATTTTTAATGATAATATAAATTGTCTTAAATATGTTAAACGTCCCTTCTTTGATTTATCATCTTCCTCAATATCTACTAATGGTGACTTACGTTTATCTTCACCCTTTAAATAATATAAATCAAAACAAGCAAATAGATTTATACTTTCATTATACTTATTATGTTCTATATATTCTCCATCAACAATCGTATTATATAATGCTTTCTGATCTGTAAAACATCCTGTAAACTTTACTCTCATATTTGAATCAATAAAATATATTTTTCCTTTATCATTAATATATAATAATGATCTTTCCCCATCTGCTTTATCGGTTACAGTATAACCATTACGTATATTAGGTGAAACCATATCATCAATATCCTTTTCTAAATTAACATATTGTAATGTAGAAGATGAATAACCAATAAAATTTTTTGATGTTATCCTGTCAGGTATTTCTTTTTTCTTTCCGTGTATTAATTTCATATATGAATTATTAACATCATTCATTTCAGATTTTGAAATTGGATAATTTGTACCCTGTAACGCAGATAATATATATTTTATACACGTTTTCATTTTCGGCATTAATTTTTCGATATTATCATATTCTTTACCTGCACCAACCCTTGAGTTATCTATTTCAATTTCTATCTCATAATTTTCTGCATTTGAGAAAACATTTGATTGTGCAATAGAATAATGTGGTATTGGTTTGAATGGTCTTTTATAACTTCTTTCTCCAGATTTTACAATTGATATTTCAACAAATAATGGGAAATCTTCATGTGATAATCGAACCCTATTAATATATCTAAATGTCTTTTTTGATTGTGACCAATTATCTATTATTTTATTTACTAAATTTGTATTAACTGATGTTTCAAGTTGATATGATAATTTAAAATTATAATCTTTTATTACTACAGGGAATATTTTGCCATCTTCATCTTTTGGTTGTGTTTTTTGAACAAAATTTATATTTTCAATATTTCCTCCATATTTCTCCATTAGTTTTTCAATATTTTCATACTTGCAATAATCCTGTATTACATTGAAATTATTTAATTCTGCTCTTATATTTGACATTATTTCATCTCCTTCTTGCGTTATAAATTCATTTGCAATTCTTAACATATATTGACCATTTAAATTACTACTAGTAAAACCAATTGACAATAATTTCTGCAATGTATTATCATAGTCCATTCTAGTTAAATCTTTCGGATTCGCTGTAGAAAACCGTATCTCTAATTCTTTTTGCGTACGTGTGTCAAATATATTATCTTTTAAAAATTTATCTGTCAAAGAATTCATATCATATTTATTACTAAAATCTTGTTTTTGATATCGAGACATATATATAATTATAATAGTATATTTTTATTATAATTATATCAATTTTATTTATAATCATATTTCTATATTTAAAGTTTCACATATTTTTTTATATATTTCTGCTTTCTTTAAATTTAAATCGGTGTCTGATAATTTTACAATTTTTCCAATCTCCTTCAGATCCTGTAATTTATAACTACTGATTGATTTAATCGGTTTTTCGTAATTTTTAATTTCATATTTTGTTTCCATATAATTTAAAACTAATTCTTCTCTGGGATTTACTTCATATACATACTCATCTCCTATTTTATGTATAACTTTATTATTTTCTATATCATCATCTTCGTCAGTATATAATTTACAATATAATTTATCATTTATATATAATATATTTATACCATGTATCATACAAAGAGCATGAAATGTTTTAAATGATATTTTATCATCATTTAATAATTCACTTTCACAAATATCCAATCTTTTAAATTTATATGTATCTTTTAACATTTTTAATTTTGCCTTTAAATGTTGAATAAGTTCTAATTTTAGTTTTTTTTCTTCTTGAAAAATTGAACTTCCCAAAAGTTCATAATTATCAAAGCCATATTTTAAAACATAAAAAATCCAAAATAATTTATCTGTATGTCCAGGAACAAAGAAATTTTTATTATACCGAATACACCTTTTGGGTTCAGGTTCTTTGTAATTAATATTTCGTTGATTTACTATACCTTTTAAATTACTTAGCATATTTTTAGGATGCAACATATATTTATTTAATTCATTTAAGATCTGGTCCGCCATATATATTTACATAACCATACTTTTATATTGATTCATATATTTTATTAAGTAAAATAATTGCTTTCTATCTCCTTTTGATTATTTTCTATTGTATCTAATTTTATTTCTTGTGATTTTACATATAAACAATAACTTTTCAATTCTTCTAATACATTTGGTGATACTTCTGTTAAATTTATAAAAACTCCATTTTTATTTTCATTTAAATCATTCATGGTCTTTTTCAATATTTTTAATATTGTAATATGATGTTCCTTAGATAAACATTCTATTTGACTTTTCAAACTTTCAAGTTCAACAATATTTTCACTCATTAAATAAAATATTGTTATCTATTTAAATACCTTAATTTTATTAATAATAACATAATGTTCCAATTTGTTGACAATGAGGACATTTACAATATTTTGAATCATTTCTATATGTTTCTTCACATATTGCATGTAATGTTATATTACAACGATTACATCTTATACGATCTATATCATTCATTTTATCCCAACAAATTAAACATGATTTATTAGAATAAGTTATATTATTCTTCTCTATTGATAATATATTTCCCATTAATATTACAGTTATCTTTTATTTATTATATTTAAAATATTATTATATTTATTATGCCGAACATGACTCACATATTTCGTTATCATTATTCATGTTTTTTGGGTCAATCGTAAATTGTTGTGCCTGATGCTTTGCTTTTCTTCTTAAATAATAAATTCCCGTCTTTAATCCCTTCCTCCATGAATACATATGCATACTTGTAAGTTTGTTATTTGTTGGCTCTTCCATCCACAGATTTAAACTTTGACTTTGACAAATATAAGCTCCTCTATCTGCTGCCATATCTATAATATCTTTCATTTTCATTTCCCATACTATTTTATATTTTTCTTTTATTTCATCTGGTATATGTGTAAAATGTTGAACACTTCCTTTATTTTCAATTATACTATTCTTTACTTCCTCATTCCAATATCCTAATCTTGTTAATTCTTCTTGTAGATATCTATTTACTACCAAAAATTCACCAGCAAGTGTTCTTCTACTATATATATTACTTGTTAATGGTTCAAAACATTCATTATTCCCTAATATTTGGGCTGTAGATGCTGTTGGCATCGGGGCAACTAAAAGTGAATTTCTTATTCCATATTTTGTTATACTTTTCTTTAATTTATTCCAGTCATATCTATATGATGTTTTTACATCCCACATATCATATTGTAATATTCCTTTATGTGCAGGGGAATTTTCAAAACTACTATATGCTCCACAAAATGTTTTTTTATTAATTACATTTTTTTCTTCATATTCATTTACATATGCTATTTCATTTTCATCATGTGTTTTACTATTTTTAATTATCATTTTATAACGGTGAATTGCAATTTCATTTGATGCCTCTAAGCTTGCATGATAAATTGTTTCAAATATCAGTTTATTTATATTTTTTGCTTCAACACTTGTAAAAGGTAGTCCTAACATTATTAATGCATCTGCTAATCCTTGAACCCCTATTCCAATTGGTCTATGTTTCATATTACTTATTTTTGTTTTTTCTGTTGGGTAAAAATTTATATTTATTACATTATCTAAATTTTTTGTTATTACTTTTGTTACTTCATGTAACTTATCAAAATCAAACATTTTATCTATCTTATCTACCATTGATGATAATGATATACTTGCTAAATTGCAAACTGCTGTTTCATTTTCATCGCTATATTCTACTATTTCTGTACAAAGATTAGACGATTTTATTGTACCTAAATTTTGTTGATTCGATTTTTTATTACAAGCATCTTTATATAACAAATATGGAGTACCTGTTTCCATTTGACTATCCATTATATGCAACCAAAGATCTCTAGCATTTACCATTTTACGATGCTTATTTTCACTTATATATTTATTATATAATGTTTCAAACTCATCTCCATAACAATCTGATAATCCAGGACATTCATGCGGACACATTAAAGCCCACTCTTCATTCGTTTCAACCTTTTTCATGAACAAATCGGGTATCCATAATGCATAAAATAAATCACGAGCTTTCATTTCTTCATCTCCTTGATTGCGTCTCATATCTAAAAATAAATCTATATCTGCATGCCATGGTTCAATGTAAATTGCAAAACTACCATTTCTTTTTCCACCACCTTGATCGACATAACGTGCTGTGTTGTTAAACACTCTTAACATCGGTACTATTCCATTAGATGTTCCATTTGTTCCTCTAATATGACTTCCTGATGCTCTTATATTATGAATATGTAATCCAATACCACCAGCCCATTTAGATATATTTGCACAATCTTTTAATGTATTATAAATACCATCTATACTATCACTTTCCATCGATATCAAATAACACGAACTTAATTGTTGTCTTGGAGTTCCAGCATTAAATAATGTAGGTGTAGCATGTGTAAAATATTTTTTAGACATCATATCATATGTTTCAAAAGCACGTTCCATATTATTAGGATGTATTGAAAGTGCTACTCTCATCCACATATGCTGTGGTCTTTCCACTACTGTTTTATTTATTCTTAATAGGTACGCACGTTCTAATGTTTTAAATCCAAAATAGTCAAAAAGATAATCTCTTTCGTAGTTTATCTTTTCTTCAATTTTTTCAGAATTAATTACAACATTTTTATAATAATCTTCAGAAATAATCGGCGAATGATTTCCATGAATATCACGAAAATTCCATAACATCTCTACTGCTTTTAGTATAGTTTTTGGTGTATTTTTTTCATGATTTGAAACTGCAATTTGACTTGCTAATATTCCATAATCCGAAGATACGGTTGTCATCGAAGCACATTGCTCACATGTTAATTCATCTATTTTAGAGGTTTCAATACCATTATATAATTGATCAATTATTTTCATTACTAGGGCAGAATATTTTACATCTTTTAAACTTGACTCTTCACCTATTTTTCTTACACGAACTAAAATTTTATCAAATGATATCGCTTCCATATTACCTGACCTTTTTTTAACAAATAAATCTTCTTGATTAAACTCAGACATAATATATATATATATATATCTAGATTTAAGCCTTTTTTGAAATTAATATTCAATTATAAAATATAATAGTTAAGCAAATGAGTATTATAGAACCACTCATCAGAGAAGGAATAAATTATTTACCTCTAGGTTCTGATTGTTCACCTGCTGCTGCATTATTATCCTTAAATTTACGCAATTATGCGCTCCCATTTGATTGGGTTTCTTCTAATACAAATTGTTTAAATAAATGTTTTGAGACTAATTTTAAATATTTTCATAAAAATTTGAAATTTTCTCGTGAAAAAACAAGAATGATTGATTATTATGGTTTTCAATTCCCACATGATTATCCATTTAGTGAAACAACTTACAATAAAAAAGATATTGGAGAAGGTGCATTTCATGAAGATAAAAACAAGTGTATTATAGATTCATGGCAAGATCATCACGATATCGCATTAGAAAAATATAATAGGAGAATTGAAAGATTTAGGAATATTGTTAATGATATAAAACCTATAATTGTTTTATGTAGGTATTCAACATATGAAGTATTAAAATTGAAGGAATTAATAAATAAAAATTTTAAAATTAAAAATATATACTTTGTTAATTCATATAATCAAGTATATGAAAATGATAATATATTAAATGTTTTTACCGAAAAAAATGGAATATGGAATGATGCAAATATATGGAAGGAAGGAATTGAAAAAATTATAAAAAAAATCTCGCTGGGTTCAAATTGAAACTCGCTGTTTAAATATTTGAATGTTTAAAAGTTTTTATATTTATATATTTTATATGTTAAGCAAACTTCTTAAGAATAATACAGTTAAATCATTATTATACATTGCTATAATATGCGTTATTATACAAATTTTAACTTCCATGTTTTTTAAAATTAATGAAAATTTTGATATCTATGAATCACCTCTTGCACCATCTGTATACCCCGATACGTTATTATTAGAAGATACATATAACGTAAATAAATCACTTAAATCAAAAAATATGCCAGGTGACTACTTACATATTAAAAGAAATCAAAATACAAAAGACTTATCTACGCCAGATAATGGTATGTGTGCACCTATGGATGTTTGTGGGTTATATACCAATAAAAAATAATTTAATCAGTATTTTATTTATTTAGCTGTTTTTATATAAATATAATATATGTCAGTCGATAGTAATCGAACCTCTAGATCACAATCTCCTATTACTGATGAAATTATAGATGATTTATTAAAAAAACAGAGAATAACTACTCCTACACGTAATAAATTGCCAAAGGAAGAAGAATTAACACCTGTAAGTAAAGGACTGAAACCTCTGAGAGATACTATGAGAAAAATGAATAGTTTATCATTTCCAAATTTAGATAGTATTGATAGCCAGGATAGCAGTAACACAGATAGTACTTCTAGTACAACGGATGAAGAAATAAAACAGGAGTCAGAATTGTATGATAAAAATTTAAAAAACACAAAATTTAAAAATTTTCAAGAAAAAATGAAGGATTTCAAAAAAAGAACAACAGAAAGAGAAGAAAAGTATCAAACTATGTCAGAAGAAGAAGTAAAAAAGGCAGAAGATAAAAGGTCCAAAAAAAATATACTAAATTTTAAATTACAGAATTGGGTTAAAAAGGGTCTTACAAAAAAACAAGAAAGAGGAGGAAGAAGAAATAAAAGAAAAACAAAAAAAAATAACAAAAGAAAGAAGACACAAAAGAAGAAAATGAGAAAAAATAAAAAATCAAAGAGAAAAACAAGAAAATAAAAATAAGATAATAAAATAAATAATTAACTATTTTATTATCAAATAATTTATACACTACTTAAATTATCAAGTTCATTAATATTATCCATTCCATTAATTGTTTCATCAATACTTTCAGTTCGTACTTTAATTACCATATTTTGCGAAGTTTCAGGAACAGAAAACATATTAGATACTGTATCTTGTTGTGTTTCTTCATTCATATCCTTCATATCTACCAAGCATGACTTTTTCTTTCTTTCTTTTGGAGCACGATGTCCATATCCATCTACTCTTTCTTTTAATATAATATTCCATATTTCAGTTATTTTTGGTATAGCATACGCAATCCAATCTTTATTTCTTAATACTAAAATACAACTATAATGATCCAATTTATAATAAACTTGTTGTATAAAATTATCTTCACCATGTTTCGTTATCATATTATTTTTAAAAGCGTCATATTCTTCTTTGCTTGAATATAACGGTAAATATTCATAAATTGTATTTTCTTCTACTACAAACTGTAGAATTATACCCTTTAATTGACCCATAGTGGTTGAAGAAAATGTACCATCATTATTAAATTCTTCCTCGTTTGTATATTCTACAAATTTTGTTTCCAAGAAATCACATTCATTTAAATTACATACTTCCATTTGTAATTGCATTTGAATCCAATACATTTTCTTAGGATTACCTGTAATTGTGCGAGAAATTGGGTTTTTAATTTCTAACATACGACCATGTCTATTTGATTTTTCTGAAACAACAATTCCATCAGGTGAAGCACCTATATAACTATATTTATCATGTTGAAGACAACCAAAATCTTCTATCTTGCAGTTATAGTAATTTTCGTAAAACATAGCTGAAACTGGTTCATATTTTATACCCCATCCTAGAGCACCTCCTATTGTTTGATTTGTTAATGTAAGAGGCTTACATTTTTCATATATAATACTATTTAATGAAGCAGGCGTTTCAAATACTTTGCTAACTGAGCTAGCGGTAATCATATTATATCTTGTTGCATACCATTCGTCTGTGCGTTGTTCAGGTTGTGGCTTATTTTTAACATGTTCTATTTTTGTATTTATTTTTTCGATATTTGGCATAAAACGAATAAATGTTTTATCATATGATCTCCTTGGAGAAATATGTGTATAAAACATCTTCTCCCCATAATGTACAATATATTCAAATATAATATCCTTAATATCTGATGAAATTTTGTTAAATTCACTTTGATATGGTTCTACTGTATCACAATGTACTTTCAACATAGATGTAACGTTTGTTCTCATAAAATCATCAAAATTATCTTCACATGTTAAATGAATACATTCACTATGTAAATTATTAAACATTTCTAGGCAAAATTCATGTAAATCATACTTAATATCATCATCCATATTTTTATAATATTTTTCTGCATTATCCTCCTCTAGTTCCATTTCATGTTGAAGTTTTTCTACTTCTTCATCTGTCATCGGGTTTAATAGATTCATAATCCCCTCCATAGTATATTTGTATTTAATTATTTATATGTATTTGAAATCAATTTTAACTGAATAAAAAATATTTTGTTAAAATTTAAACTAGAAAGAATGCATACACTAAATAACCTGTAAATATTGATTTTACTAAAACATCTCCCCAAAATAAATAGTTATTTATTTTTAAATCACCATAATTTTTCTCCCTTTTAACCGTTTTGGGTTTTCTAATATAATCATCATCATCTTCATTATCCTCATCATCTTCATATAATGCTTCTAAAGGATTATATTCTGAATATTTTTGACGACTTCCATAGTAAAAGTCGCTTGAATATTTTATTTTTTTTTGTACAGATTTATATGGTTTTTTACCCTGTTCCATATCTGGGTCTAATTCTACAAATTGGTCCCATTCACACATTGTACTTGTGTTCATTATCTTCTTTTTATAATATTCATACAATATTATAAAATAATCAATTTTTTTTAATTAACTTCTTTCTTGTTTTCACGAGATTTATTTTTCTTTGTTTGAATTTTTGATTTTTTTGTTTTAGGTGCCAAATTCTTAGATGTTGATACTCTATCTTTATCTTGGCTTTTAATAGTAAAAATCTTCTTCTTTTTATCAAAAAATAAACCAGGAATATCTTTTATAAAACCCTCATCTTTATTATAATTTATATCCTTTATTTTTGTGAATTTTTTCTGATCTAGTGCCTTAATTAAATAATTTTGTAAATTTTCTTTACTTATTTCAGAAAAACTATTTTCTTCTGAAAAACGGTCACAGAAACTTCGTAACTTTTCTACTTTATGAGTTTTATTTAATTTATTCCAAGGTTGAGACTTATTTGTTTCTTTTTCCTTTTCAAGAAAATTATCTATCACATCCATCGCACATGAATCTTTATCTTTTTCTGTACTACCAGTCGCATAATTATTATTTAAATAAATACTCTTATACTTTAATTCCTTATCTATACGATTTATCCTTTTTTGCTCCCTTTCTTCTTTTTTCTTCTTCTCGTCAACTATCTCATTTTTTTCTCCAGAACTATTATTAATAATTTTATTTCCTTCATCGGTAAACTCCATATATGTTTTATTGTTTTAATTTTAACTCATTTAAAAATTATATTTATATTATTGGTTATTTTTTGTTTTTTTCTCTCTATCTTTATATTTGTACTATATATGGATGACAATACTACTAAGGGAATAACTATAACAGGACAACACAATAAATATGGGATTAAACGTGCACAAAGAGAGAAACAGAAGGATACAAAACAAATTATTTATGATGAAAAAATACTATTATATAAAGAACAAATAAATTGTATTAATAAAATTTATCTTAACAACGATTTTGAAGAAAAAAAAATATATGAAAATGAGATTAAAAAGAAAATTACTAGTTACAAATCACAAGATGTTAAAAAAAAAAGATATGATGAAGACAAAATTATTGATTTTGATAATGTTATTGAAAAATTAGTAACATCTAAACTTAAATGTAAATATTGCAATAAAAAAATATTAATACTTACTAATAAATTCAGAGACAACGATCAATGGACACTAGAAAGAATAGATAATAATATTGGTCACAATACAGATAATGTTATTATCAGTTGTTTAGATTGTAATTTAAAACGAAGAAATAGCAATATGGATAATTTTGAATATACTAAAAAATTAAAAATAAATAAATGCATGTAAATTATTTAAAAAATACACTAATAATATTATTATGTCCGGATCAGCATATACCACACAAAACGATTTACTTTTAACTAATTTAAAAGCCTTTTATAAAAACTCTGACTTTTTAGATGAAATGTTGGGTATTATAAATGGTGAATCAAAAATATCACTACGCATAGTGGATTGGTTTGCAACAAATTATGCTAAAAATTATTATACTGTATATGATATTAAAAAAGATAATGGCGAAGAAATGCGTTTTAAGGTCTATAATGATTACAAATTAAAGTTGAAAGCGTATAGTAAGAGAAGATTTGACCCATTTTGTCGTTGGGAAAGAATCACATTTCCATATAAAAATGGAACATCTATACAAACAACTATTGGACAACTCAATTTTTTTAAGTGGGCACTTGAAAATAAAGTTGTTGATTATATTCAAGATAATTATGAAACTATTGAAACAGATATGAATAATAGAAATAGCACTTCCAGAAAGAAGAATGTCCCATTAAATGACAAAACAAAAACAAGAAAAAAGAGACAAGAGTTATCTATTCTTGCATCCAAAAGTATTAAAAAGGAAGAAGTAGAAATTGTAGTAAAATTCAACTAATATTTATAAAAATTAATTTATTATTTATAAATATTTAATTTAATGTCTTCTGCGACCACGGCGTGTCTTTCTTGACTTTTTGGCCTTCTTGGATTTCTTGGCCTTCTTGGCCTTCTTGCTCTTGCGAGAACGTCTGCTTTTACGTCCACCACGAGCAGTAGCATTAGCAGGAGCAAGAGGAGCAGCAGGAGTAGCAGGAGCAAGAGGAGCAGCAGCAGGAGTAGCAGGAGTAGTGGTCATAGAAGCCATTCTATTTCTTGCAGCATCCATACCTTTGTGTCCCATTTCTTGAGCTTGGGCTCCCATAGCAGCAGCTTTTGTTGCCATTCCTCTATCCCTTGTAAATATATCAGCTGATAATTTACCTTTGCTCACTTCGTTTAGTTTATTTCCTGCCATTTCACGTATTTTTCCGAAAAAACCACCGCGTCTGCGTCTGGTTGAAGTCTTAGTGCGTCTATTATTTGACTTAGTCTTAGCCATTATATATTACAATAATAAAATAAATTATATTAACTCATATTATTATTTACTACTAAATAAATCTAAAAATTATAGTCCCTTGGGGAAACCTACCAAATTGGCACCAATACCGAAACCTGCACCAGAACGAGCAGATACTGCCATAGATGGAATATATGTATCAAGAATAGCGAATGTTGCCGCAGCGGTCAAAGCAATAAGTGCAATTTCCTCTAAATTCAACCCACGCTTAGCGTTAGGAATAGCAAAAGCAGCGATGGCTACCATCAAACCTTCAACAAGGTATTTAATAGCTCTTTTGATTAGCTCACTAATATCGAATGCCTCAAACATTATATAAAATAGATAGAGAAAAAATATTAATATAATTAATACTTAAAATTTATATTTATACTAAATATATATGCCTAGTTTTTCTAAACCTGCAAACAATCCCTTAGTTGATTTATTGGACGAAGATGAAAGAATTAGTGGTCAAAAATTTTGTTGCATTTCTTTCTTATCTCCCGAGAATGTTATTAAGAATAAAGATTTGTTTCTTTTTCAACAATTCCTAAAGAAGTTTGATTTTACAAAATCAATGGAAAAATATGAACAATTTTTACAATTTATTATCTTTAAATATAATCTTGAGCAAGAAACAATTACTAATGATTTTAAGTCATTTTTAGCAGAAGAAAAAAGCAATTTATTGAAAACAACTATTGAAGATGAATTCAAAAATTTCATCGATGCTAACGAAGAACATCTTGAACAGTCATTTAATGACCAACATTCCTTCAGAACAAGTGTTCGTGGTATTAAAGTTCGTGGTTCTTTTAACTCACAAGAAGAAGCAGAACAAAAATGCAAAATGTTACGTGAAATTGATCCTAATCACGATATTTTTGTTGGCCCTGTTGGTACATGGATGCCATGGGAACCTGAAGCATATAAAACTGGTAAGGTTGAACACTTGAATGATGAACTTAATAAGCTTATGCACGGTAAGGTAGAAAATGAAAAGAATGCTAAAGTTGAGTTCGAGAAAAGAATTCGTGAAGCAAAGGAAAAGGCCATGGAAGATAATGAAAAGTTAGCTGAAAAGACAGGTAATGTACTTTCTCAAAGATTAGATGAGCAAGGAAATCTTGTTAATACTCTTTCAGTTGATTATGACTCTATTCCTGATAACGAAGTCATTATTCCAGATGAAATGAAAGAAAGAACAGGAGCAGTTTCTCAAAATATGTCTGCAAATGTAAGACAGGAATTGTTTGAAAGTGCTAATATTACTAAACCACAAAGTCCCAGTAAATCTACACGTAAATCACCTAGTATTGATGAAATAACTATGACTGAAATTCCGAAATTAGATAAACAAGATTAAACTATTAATATATAAATTTCATAAAATTATATATTAATTTACTTTCTTGTTCTGGTTTTTCTTTGCTTTCTTTTGGGTTTTCTTGATTTTCTTTTTACTTTTTGTTTCTTACTCTTTTTATTTTTTTTCATAGAACTTTTTCTTTTTGTTTTTCGTTTCATACCACCCCAGTTAGATTTTTTACTATTCGGTTCTGGTATAGGTATCAAACCAGATACTATTATTCCTTTTTTTGCGGCTTTCTTCCTTTTTAAATCATGGTCATTCTCTTCTTCGCGAATACTTTCAGCGAATTTTTCGCTAAGTTCTTTTGGTGGATTTGGAGAAGTATTAAATATTTTTCTTTGTTCCTTTCTTATAGCTTTCTCATCAGGTGGAGATCTATTTCTATGTCTTTTTTCTTGTACCTTTTTCAACTCCTCCACATCTTCGTATAATCTAGATACTTCATCATCGCTATTCATATATATATTTCTTTGGAAAATAATTATTTAAATATAAAAGATAATAAACTATATGGGAAATGAAATATCTATAAGTAAGATTGGATACGAAGATGTTCAATACGCAATAAAAAATGGATATTTAATTATAAATACTTTACCCCTAAATAAACAATCGTGTTTAATTAAAAATACCATAAATTATAACGACGAAGAAAGAATTATAAATGAATTAATTAATAATGTAGATTCAAACGCATACATAATAATCTACGGGGAGAACACTTTAGACGAAACAACATATGATAAATGTAAAAAATTAATTCAATTTGGATTTTCAAATATTCATATTTACATCGGTGGGTTATTTGAATGGTTATTATTACAGGATATTTATGGGTTTGATAATTTCCCTACAAATGGTAGAGAAATGGATTTACTTAAATTTAGGACAAATTGTAGGATTAATAAAAAATATCTAACTTAATTTTTTTCTCCGCGTATTTTATAATGGCAAGAACCCGTAAAGTCCACCAATCCAAATCTAAAGTAAGCAAGAAAACCATGCGTGCTCGTGCTTCCCGTGCTAAGAGAGCCACCCGCAAGGCTATGGCTTTGGTAAAGAAGGCCCGTGTTGCTGACCGTCGTGCCCGCAAGGCCATGAGCGTTGCAAGCAAGGCTCGTGCTTCTGTCCACGCCAAGGCTTCCCGCAGATCCAGCAAAACCCGCAAGGCCCGCAAGTCCCGCAAGCATTAAATTATTAATATATATGTTATAATCTAATAATATATTAATGAAAACACGAAAAAATAATAAGAAAAATAAAAAATCCAATAAGTTTAGAAAAACCAAGAAAAGACAGAGAGGAGGTGTGTCAGAAGATCAAAAAGACAGAGATGATGATATCATAAGACTCAGTTCATTTAACGACGAATGGGTCAGAAACGTAATCGGTGACTTATTGAGAGAAGGAGTTTCTCCTGTTGCGAAGAATACGGCTCTCCATGTGGCAAGTCGCAATGGACACATAGAAATAGTGGCAATGCTACTGGAGAAGGGAGCTGATGTGAATGCGAAGACTAATGATGGCATTACGGCTCTCATTAGGGCAAGTGAGAAAGGACACACAGAAACAGTGGCAGGGCTATTGGAGAAGGGAGCTGATGTGAATGCGAAGGATAGTGATGGCTGGACGGCTCTCATGTGGGCAAGTAGAAATGGACGCACAGAAACAGTGGCAAGGCTATTGGAGAAGGGAACTGATGTGAATGCGAAGGATAATTGGGGCTCTACGGCTCTCGATATAGCAATTAAGAAAGAACACACCGATATCGTGAAATTATTAAAACAATATCTTATTTTGCCAGTTGTACAAAAACATTCTCAAAGACAACGCGATAGAGTAAACTTAGGTAGAGTTTTGCAGGATGTTCGTGGAACATCTA
>MDTB01240128.1_pt1 | contig 17642 bp, 16 predicted proteins | sample 811161 | NCBI WGS metagenome assembly MDTB01 (sample SAMN05326650, study PRJNA326480) | marine metagenome | isolation source: seawater | place: Mediterranean Sea | collected 2009
ACAAGTAGAAATTATACCTTTGGAATTTATTATTAGAAATGTAGCATCAGGATCTTTAACGAAGAGACTAGGTATATCGGAGGGTTCAATTCTTGAAAAACCTCTTTTAGAATATTGTTTAAAAAATGATGAGTTGAGCGATCCATTAATAGCAAAAGAGCATATTTATGCTTTTAGTTGGGCAACAGAAAAAGAAATTAAAAAAATTGATAAAATGAGTTTAAGAATTAATGATATTCTTCAAGGTATTTTTAGAGGTATAGGAATTAAGTTAGTTGATTTTAAAATAGAATTTGGAAGAATTTGGAATAAAGAAAAAGATATTAATGAAATTATATTAGCTGATGAGATAAGTCCTGATACTTGTAGACTTTGGGATATTAAAACCGAAAAAAAACTTGACAAAGATAGATTCCGAAAAGATTTAGGTAATGTAATTCAAGGATATCAAGAAGTAGCTAGAAGACTAGGAATAATGCCTGAGGAAACAAATATAAGTGAAGTAAATTTTGGTAAAGCCACATCAATAAAATTTAAGAAGAAATAAATTGAAATTTTCAGTAAAAGTCACTTTGAAAGAAGACGTGCTTGATCCACAAGGAAAAGTCGTTCAACAAACATTGCAAAATATGGGCATGAATACAGTAAAAAATTTAAGACAAGGTAAATATTTTGAAATAGATATAGAAGAAAATAATGAGTCTAAAGCAAAAAATAAAATTGAAGAAATTTGCAGAAAACTATTAGTAAATTTAATAATTGAGGATTTTGAAATATCTAAAATAAAATAAATGAACTCATCAGTTATAGTATTTCCAGGATCTAATTGCGATCGAGACGTAGCCGTAGCCTTAGAAAAATTACAATTCCGTAATAAAATGGTATGGCACAAAGAAACAAGTTTACCAAAGTCAGATTTGATTGTGGTCCCGGGAGGTTTCTCCTACGGCGACTATTTAAGATCAGGAGCGATTGCAGCAAAGTCAAATATTTTAAATGAAGTTATTAAAGCTGCTAAAGATGGATGTTTAATTTTAGGTATTTGTAACGGATTCCAAATCTTAACAGAAACAGGGCTTTTAAAAGGAGTGTTGTTGAGAAATAGAAATTTAAAATTTATTAACAAAAACATTTTTGTAAAAACTATTAATATAGATAGTAAATTTTGCAATAAATACAACAAAGATCAAATTTTAAATCTTAATATTGCTCATAATGAAGGTAACTATTTTACTAGTCCGGATCACCTAAAAGAATTAGAAGACAATAATCTAATACCTTTTAAATATTGCGATGAAAATGGAAATATTAATAAAGAGAGCAATCCTAATGGGTCTATAAATAATATAGCAGGTATTATGAACAAAGAAAAAAATATTTTAGGTATGATGCCTCATCCTGAAAGAATGGTGGATCAAATTATATCTAATAATGATGGATCTAAACTTTTCACTAGTTTGCTTGATTAAAATAATGAAAATTACAAATGAAATAGTTGAAAAACACGGATTAAAAAATGACGAGTATTCAAAAATTAAAGATTTATTAAAGAGAGATCCAAATTTATTAGAACTAGGAATTTTTTCTGCTATGTGGAATGAACATTGTTCCTATAAGTCTTCAAGAATTCATTTAAAAAACCTTCCTACAAAAGGAAAACAAGTTATCCAAGGGCCTGGTGAAAATGCTGGTGTTATAGACATTGGAGATGATGACGCGATTATTTTTAAAATTGAAAGCCATAATCACCCTTCATATATAGAGCCATATCAAGGCGCTGCAACGGGTGTTGGGGGGATACTTAGAGATGTGTTTACTATGGGTGCTAGACCAGTTGCTCTTTTAAACTCTATACATTTTGGTTCGCCTAATCATTTCAAAACAAAATCTTTACTTAATGGAGTAGTTTCAGGTATTGGCGGATACGGAAATTGTATTGGAATTCCTACTGTCGCAGGTGAAACCAAATTTAATAGTACATATAATGAAAATAATTTAGTCAATGCAATGGCTGTCGGTCACGCAAAAAAAAATAAAATTTTTTATTCTAAAGCTAAAGGGTTAAATAAATCTGTAGTTTATGTTGGATCAAAAACAGGAAGAGATGGAATTCATGGTGCTTCGATGGCGTCAGCTGAATTTGATGAAAATTCAGAGGATAAAAAACCAACTGTTCAAGTTGGCGATCCTTTTACAGAAAAACTTTTGATGGAAGCATGTCTAGAATTAATGAAAGACAATTCTATAATTTCAATACAAGATATGGGAGCTGCAGGATTAACTTCATCTAGTGTGGAGATGGCTTCAAAAGGAGATTTGGGAATTGAACTTAATTTGGATAAAATTCCTTGCCGGGAAGACGGAATGACACCTTATGAAATGATGTTGTCAGAAAGTCAGGAGAGAATGCTAATAATTTTAGAAGACGGAAAAGAAATTGAGGCAAAGAAAATATTTGAGAAGTGGGATCTTGATTTTGTAGTTATTGGTAAAACAACTAAAGCAAATAATTTAACTTTGGTATTTCAAGAAGAAATAGTAGGAGAAATACCAATTGATGCTTTAGCATCAAAGGCACCCGTTTATAATAGAAAGTGGTTAAAAACTAAATTACCTGAAAAAAAAATTAATATTAAAGACCTTAAAAAGATAACAATAGAAGAAACTCTTACAAAATTATTATCTTCTCCAAATCAATCCAATAAAAGTTGGATTACTAATCAATACGACAAAATAGTTATGTGTGATACAGCTCAAACCTCTGATAGTGATGCTGCAGTAATTAGAATACACAAAAAAGAAAAAGCAATCGCAGTAACAGTAGATTCATCTGCTAATTATTGCAAAGCTCATCCTTTGACTGGCGGTAAACAAATCGTATGTGAAAGTTGGAGAAATTTAATATCTGTAGGCGCTAGGCCTTTGGCTATTACTAATTGTTTGAACTTTGGCAATCCTGAGAATCCAAAAATAATGGGTCAATTTGCTGAATGTTTGATAGGAATTAAAGAAGCCTGCGAATTTTTAAATTTCCCTGTAGTTTCTGGAAATGTCTCTTTCTACAATGGTACAAATAAAAAAAATATTGATCCAACTCCAGTTATTGGGGGCGTCGGTTTGATAAAAAATGTTAAAAAAAGAATAAATCATAAACTTAAAAATGAAGACAATATAATAATTTTATTAGGTAAAACCTTTGGACATTTATACCAAAGCATCTTATTTGAAGAAGTTTACTCTTTAACTGAGGGACCGCCACCTGAAATTAATCTAGCGAATGAAAAAAATAATGGGGAAGCAATTTTAAGTCTTATTGAAAAAAACTTATTAGTTTCAGCTCACGATGTTTCAACTGGAGGTTCATTGTTAGCACTTACTGAGATGGCTTTATCTGGTAATTTAGGTTTAAAAATAAATAAACCACAAAAATTGTCTAATCTTATGGAGTATTTTTTTGGTGAAGATCAAGGAAGATATTTGATTGAAGTAGAAAAAAATAATTTAGATTTTGTTAAAAAAAATTTAAAGGAAAGTAATATATTTTATGAAGAGATAGCTACAGTGCAAAAAGAGATTATCGAAATACCTGGAGAGTTGAAAATTAAATTAAAAGACCTATATATAAGCAATAATAAGTGGTATAATAATTACTAATGGCATTATCAATTGAAGAAATAAAAAAATTAATTACTGGTTCTATTCCAGATGCAACTATTGAAATTAAAGATTTAATGGGCGATAACAACCATTATTCAGCCAAAATAACTTCAAAAATATTTAATGGTAAATCAAAAATTGAACAACATAAAATTGTTTATAAATCTCTTAAGGGTAAAATGGGAAATGAATTGCATGCTTTGTCAATAACAACCGAAGGAAAATAAATATGGAAATTAAAGAAGAAATAAAAAATATAATTAAAGAAAACGAAGTTTGTTTATTTATGAAGGGTACACCAGAAGCACCACAGTGCGGATTCTCTATGGCTGTATCAAATATTCTAAAACATCTTCAAGTAGATTTTAAAGGTATCAATGTATTAGAAAATGAAAGTCTCAGACAAGGAATTAAAGATTTTAGTGATTGGCCTACTATACCTCAACTTTATGTAAAGGGAGAGTTTATTGGTGGTTGCGATATTGTAAAAGAAATGTTCGAAAAAGGTGAGCTTAAAGAAAAATTAAAAAAATAATATTTTGCCGATTGGCTACTTATTAATTTTTTTTCTAATTAATTTACTAAAATATTTTTTTATTATTTTAAGAAAAGAAATTTTTCTTAAGCCTTTATTCTCTAGATTTGTATCTATTTTGTAGTCTATTTTATTTTCCCAAAATAATTCTATAATTAAACTTTCCCTAAAGTATTCTTCTAATTGTTTAGCTGTAGATACTGCTAGAAATGGATCTAAGATCTGATTTTTTTTTGATGCTACTAAATTTTTTTTAACATCATCAAAAATAAACCACCAAATATGATCTGTAGTATTTTCAAATACAACGTTGTCTCCTAATCTAGATGGGAGCTCAATATAGCCTTTTTTTGATATTCTTTCTAATTCACTGATAAAAAATTCGAAATCTTCAACATGTTCAATTACGTGACTCGCAAAAACAAAGTCGAAAGAATTGTCTTCAAATGGTAATTTCTTTTCTTTTATTTTTATAAACTTTCTGTCGGGATAAACATGTGAAAGATCTTGTATATCTGCAATTGTATTTGCATATTTACTAGCTCTATAACCGCAACCTATATCTAATACCTTCCAATTAGGATTTTCTTTCAACAAAATTTCTATATGACTGATGGATGTTCTTTTAATCAAAAAATTATCTATTATCTTGAATAATATTCAATTACCAAATTAGGTTCCATTATCACTGGATAAGGAACTTCTGAAAACTTAGGCACTCTAACGAGCTTCACCGATTTATTTTTATTATCTAATTGAATATATCCTGGAACTTCTCTTTCTTTACTTCCTAACGATCCATCAATAATTGCTAATGATTTTGATTTTTCTTTAATTTCTATTGTGTCAGTTTCTTTGACTAGATAGCTTGAGATATTTACCTTTTTTTTATTAACTCTTATATGGCCGTGATTAATCAACTGTCTTGCGGCAAATACTGTTGGAGTGAATTTAGCTCTGTATATAACTGTGTCCAATCTTCTTTCTAAAAGAGCAATTAAATTTTCTGTAGTATCTCCTTTCTTAGCAATAGCTTTTCTATAAATATTTCTAAACTGTCTTTCATTTATATTTCCATAGTAAGATTTGAGTTTTTGTTTTGCATTTAATTGTACGCCATAATCTGTTGGCTTACCTTTTTTATTTTGCCCATGTTGACCTGGAGGGTACGCTCTACTATTAAAGGGACTTTTTGGTCTACCCCATAAGTTTACTTTTAACCTACGGTCAACTTTGTGTTTAGAGTTAATTCTTTTTGTCATATTTATTGTTGTGTATTTACAAGGTTTAAGGGGTAGATGTCAATTAGGGTTTCTGTTTTTTTTGCTCAAAGAGCTTATTATACTGGCCAAAATCCTTATTTCTTTATCGCTTGGCTCCATTCTGTAAATTAAATTATTGATATTCATCATCATAGAATGTTTTTTTTCAACTGGTACAAAGAAATTTTTCCCTTCTAGTAATTTTTTAAGATAGTTTATTAAAGATGAAATCTTCTTTTTTGTTGATATACTTACACCAGTTGTTCTTTTTTTAAATTTATTATATTTAATTAATTTGAAAATTTCATAACAAATAATTGTTAAAGAGTGAGATAAATTTAATGATCTAAACTTATCTGATGTGGGTATTTGTAAAATAAAATTAGAATAAGATAAATCTTCATTCGAAAGCCCAGATGCTTCAGGACCAAACATAAATCCATATTTTAAATCTTTATTTTTTTGAATTATTTTTAAAAATTGATTCACTGAAATGTGTTTTTTATTAATATCTCTTCTTCTTGCACTTAGCGAAAAAACAATATTAAATTCATTAACTGCATCAGATGTATTTGAAAAAATTTTTGCTTTTTTAATAATGTTATAAGCACCAACAGATGTAGCTTTAGCTTTATTATTTGGCCAATTTTGTTTCGGTAAAACAATATTTAGTTTAGAAAATCCAAAGTTTTTTAATGACCTAGCACTTGCTCCAATATTTTCTCCAATTTGAGGCTTAACCAATATAAAGCCAAATTTTTTATTCATTTAGGTTGGCTGGTGCTTTTTCTTTATAGAGTTTATAATCTAAGCTATCTATTAGTGCTTTAAAAGAAGCTTCTATAATATTTGGAGATACTCCAACCGTAAACCAACTTATTCCTGATTTATCAGTGCTTTCGATTAAAACTCTTGTGGTAGCTTCAGTACCAGTATTTAAAATTCTAACTTTGTAATCTAATAGCTTTAAATCTGAAAAAAAATTATAGTATTTTTCTACTTTTTTAAAATTTGATCTAATAGCATTATCTAAAGCATTAACAGGACCATTACCTTCTCCATTACATTCTATTTTTTTTCCATCAATTAAAAAAGTAACATTTGCTTTAGTCTTTATGTCTTTAGCTTTTGAAACACTAACATTGTAACTTTCAACTTTAAGATACTCAGGAACTTTTCCTAATAATCTATTGGCTAATAGTTCAAAAGAAGCATCGGCACCATCATAAGAGTATCCACTAAATTCTCTGTCCTTAACTGTTTCCAAAATAGTTTGTATTTTTGGATCTTTAGGATCTATTTTAATTCCATATTTTTCAAGCCTTGAAAGTATGTTTGACCTACCCGCCTGATTTGAAACAATTATATTTCTATGATTTCCTACTAGTTTAGGATCAATATGTTCATATGTTTTTGGATCTTTCTGAACCGCTGAAACATGAAGACCTCCTTTGTGAGAAAAAGCTGCTGCCCCTACGTAGGCCATATGCTTATTAGGTTTTTTATTTAAAATTTCATCAAGAAATCTTGAGCATTCAGTTAATGCTGATAATTTTTCTTTTTTAATATTAAGTTCAAATTTTTCATTAAATACCTTTTTTAAAAAAAGTGTTGGTATAATAGACATTAAATTTGCGTTTCCACATCTTTCTCCCAAACCATTAATTGTTCCTTGTATTTGTCTTGCACCCGCTAAAACTGCAGCTAATGAATTAGCTACTGCATTTTCTGTATCATTATGAGCATGAATTCCCAGATTTTTTCCAGGTATTATTTTTGCCACTTTAAAAACTATCTCACCAATTTCATTAGGAAGTGTGCCCCCGTTAGTATCACAAAGAACCAGCCATCTAGCACCAGAGTCATATGCTTGTTTTAAACAGTCTAAAGCATAGTTAGGATTTGCTTTATAACCATCAAAAAAATGTTCTGCATCAAATAAAAATTCTTTTTTATTTTTAACAAAGTGTTTAGCTGTTTCTTTAATATTATTTAAATTTTCCTCATTTTTAATCCCTAATGCAACTTTCACATGAAAGTCCCATGTCTTACCTACAACACACACAGCCGGACAATTTACACTGAGTAATGATGATAACGCTGGATCATTTTCTACACTTCTTCCAGTTCTTTTTGTCATTCCAAAAGCCGTAAAAATACTTTTATTAAGCTCAGGTGGTTTACCAAAAAATTCTGTATCTACTGGATTTGCACCAGGCCAACCTCCTTCAATATAATCTACTCCTATATCTGAAAGAATTTTAGCAATTCTAATTTTATCCTCTACCGAAAAATCAACACCTTCAGTTTGAGCGCCATCTCTAAGCGTTGTGTCAAAAATGTAGAGTTTGTCTTTGATCATTTAAATTTCCATTCAGTTTTATCTTTATTGTCTTCAATTAAAATTCCACTGTCTAGTAATTCATCTCTTATTTTATCCGCAAGATCGAAATCACCGTCCTTTCTAGCCTTTAGTCTTTCTTTAATTTTATTTAAAATAAATTCTTCTGAAATCTTAATTTTTTTCTTTTTAAAAGTATTCCATTGATTTATGTCAACATTAAATAAACCAATAAACCGACAAGCTGAGTTGAACAAATTTTTACTTTTTTGATCTCCTTTTTTTGCTTTTTGATAAAGTTCGTGAATTTTAGCTATAAATCCAGGAGTATTTAGATCATCTAATAAACTATCAGAAATATCTAAAATTCCTTGATTCTTGTTTTGATCATAAAGTTTATACCATTTATCCAAAATTTCTTTTTGATTATTTAAAAGATTGTCGTTCCAATCTAATGGTTGCGTATAATGAGCGCTCAATAATGCCAGTCTAACTACCTGACCGGAGTATTTTTTCACAGCATCTGATATTGAAACAACATTTCCAAGAGATTTTGACATTTTTTCTTTGTTAATTGTAACAAAACCATTGTGAATCCAATAATTTGCAAACTTATCTGTTGAATTATTACTACAAGACTGAGCTATTTCATTTTCATGATGAGGAAAAATTAAATCTAAACCACCTCCATGAATATCAAAATTTTTGCCTAAATATTTTTCACTCATAACTGAACATTCTAAATGCCAACCGGGCCTGCCTTTGCCCCAAGGTGAATTCCATCCAGGATCTAATTTTTCAGAGGGTTTCCAAAGAACAAAATCTATGGGATTTTTTTTAAAATCAGATACTTCAATTCTTGAGCCTATTTTTAATTCATCTAATTTTTTATTAGATAGTTTTCCATAGTTTTTAAAAGATGCAACTGAAAAATAAACATGTCCTTTATTTACATAGGCAAATTTTTTATTTATTAATGAAGATATCATTTCAATCATTTCATTAATGTGCTCAGTTGCTTTAGGTTCTTTATTAGGCTTAAGACAATTTAAACTCTCACAGTTAGTATGAAAAATTTTAGTTACTTCATCCGTAATATTTTTTATCGGTAATTTTTTTTTTTTGGAAATATCTATAATTTTATCATCTACATCTGTAATATTTCTTACATAATTGACTTTTTTATCTCCATAAATAAATTTAAGTAATCTGAATAATACATCAAATACTACAAGGCTTCTCGCATTACCAACATGTGGATTGTCGTAAACAGTTGGGCCACACACATACATCGAAATTTTGTTTGGATTTACAGGTTTAAATAATTCTTTTTGTTTTGTTAAAGAATTAGTTATTTTAAGATTATTCATCAAATTTACACACTGGTATAGGATTCATTTTATGTAGATTTTTTTTTCTAATTTCTAAATATCTATTATGATTTTTATCACTTTTATTTATCATTGCTTTTTCAAGTTCATCATAAGTCATTCCTAATTGATCAGTATCATTACGGCCATCGCTCCAAAGACCGTCAGTTGGTTCTGCCTTTATAATTTCAGTCAATATTCCTAAATGTTTTCCTAGTTCCCAAACTTGAGATTTAGTACAATCTGCAATTGGAGAAATGTCTACACCACCATCTCCATATTTAGTATAAAAACCAACGCCAAAATCCTCAACTTTATTTCCTGTACCAACAACAATTCCAGAGTTTGAAGCAGCAACTTGGTATAACGTGGCCATTCTCAATCTAGCTCTTGAGTTGGCTAATCCATGTTCATTATCATAGTTGATCAATGATTCCTTAAAAGAATTAAATATTTTATCAATGTTAATTAATTTAAATTCTATATTTTTAAATTTTGATTTTAGCCATTCACCATGTTTAATACTAAGATCATGTTGCTTTTTTATTTGATTAATTGGCATACTTAAAACAATTGTTTTTCTACCTGTTAGAGCACACAAAGTACTAACAACAGATGAGTCAATTCCTCCTGAAATTCCAACTACTAAAGATTTTGGCAAAAATGATGTATTTTTACAATAATCATCTATCCACTTTTTAATTATTTCAGCTCTTTTGTCTACTTTCATAATATAACAATTTCTAAATCCTTTTCAGGATTCTATCTTAATAATTATATAATAATTATTAAGATGCTTCTTTAATAATATTTTTTGAATATTTCGAATTTTTCTTTATTTCTTCGGATATTAAGAAGGCCAATTCTAAAGCTTGATTAGCATTTAGTCGCGGATCGCAGTGAGTTCTGTATCTATTTGACAAATCATCTTCTGATATTTTCTGTGCTCCACCAGTGCACTCCGTAACATCTTGACCTGTCATTTCTACATGTAGTCCTCCTGCATAACTTCCCTCAGATTGATGAATGCCAAATACATTTTTTACTTCTTGAAGTACTTTGTCAAAAGGACGGGTTTTAAATCCAGTTGTAGCTTTTATTGTATTTCCATGCATTGGATCGCAAGACCAAATTACATTCAATCCTTCTTTTTTTACTGTTCTGATTAGATTAGGTAAAAATTTGTCAACATTATCTGCTCCAAATCTTGAAATAAGAGTTAATCTTCCAGGTTCATTTTCTGGATTTAAAACATTACACAGCTTAACAAGTTCATCTGTTTTTAAAGTTGGCCCGCACTTTAAACCTAATGGATTTTTTATACCTCTACAAAATTCAACATGCGCTCCATCAAGTTGTCTAGTTCTATCTCCAATCCAAACGAAGTGAGCTGAAGTATCATGGTACTCGCCAGTTGTTGAGTCTACTCTTGTCATAGCCTCTTCAAATGGAAGTAATAAAGCTTCATGGGAAGTATAAAAATTTACTGTTCTAAGTCGTCTGTTTGTATCAGGATTAATTCCACAAGCCTCCATAAATGATAAAGCATCACTTATTTTATCTTCAATTTCTTGATACTTACCTTTTGTTTTTTTATTAATAAAACCTAAATTCCATAAATGAACTTGTCTTAAATCTGCAAAACCTCCCTGTGAAAAAGCTCTAATCAAATTTAATGTGGAAGCAGATTGAGAATATGCTCTAAATAATCTTTTTGCATCCGGGACTCTAGCTTTCTCTGTAAATTCCATTCCATTAATATTGTCTCCTAAATAACTTGGTAATTCTAAACCGTCTTTTTTTTCTGTTGGCGAACTTCTAGGTTTAGAGAATTGACCGGCTATCCTACCAATTTTTACAACTGGTAAAGATGCAGAATGTGTTAACACTAATGACATTTGTAATATTGCTTTAAACGTATCTCGAATATTATCAGGATTAAATTCTGCAAAACTTTCTGCACAATCTCCTCCTTGTAATAAAAATGCTTTACCCTCTGAAACCTGCCCTAAAGCTTTTTTTAAAGATCTAGTTTCTCCTGCAAAAACTAAAGGTGGATATTTTTTAATTTTATTTAAAACCAAATCCAATTCGGCTTTATCTTGGTACACCGGCAAGTGTTTCGCAGGATATTTATTCCAGCTATTTAAATTCCATTTTTTCATATTCAACCTGAGATATATATAAGTTATTGAAATTAACTATTCAATCTTTACTTTTTGATTACCAGGATTTTTTTTTAAAAATTCAATATATTCAACTACTCAAACCCTTGATTTATCCTAATTGAATGAAATTTTACATATTCTTTCTAAGATAATTCGTCAAAAACTTCTCTTTCTTTTTTGGCACCTTATTAAGATTAATTTCTTCCTCTTCTACTAAATCTTTTAAATCTAAATTTCTTTTTTCTTTTATGTTTATCATCAAAGGATTTTTTAAAATGACCTTTTTTATAGAATTTTTTTTTATTATTGTCATTCTTTTCAAATCTTGTATTTTCTTTATTATTTTTATCTCTAAATCTATTTTTTCCCCTTCTTCCTATTCTGTCAAAGGATCGTCTTCTTCTTTTTTTTCTATTTCTTTCATCTTTAGTTTCAGATCTAAAATTAGGATCTACTAAACGTTGAATAGCATTCCATTTAAATCTATCTTCTACTCCAACAAAGCTAAGTGCAGAACCGTCTGCTCCTGCTCTAGCTGTTCTTCCGATTCTATGTATAAAATCTTCTGGCACTTGAGGTATGTCATAGTTAATCACGTGTTTAATAGCGGGAATATCTAAACCTCTACTCGCAACATCAGTCCCTACTAAAATTCTAAAATGATTATTTCTAAAAGCTTTTATAACACGGTCTCTTTTATTTTGTCTTAAGTTTCCATGAATTGCATCTGCATCATGATCATCATATTTTAATCTCTTTACCATTTTTTCAGCATTTCTTCTTGTCTTTACAAATATAAGGATTGATCCTTGACGGTTATAAATTTCTTTTATTAATTGATTATATTTATCTCCATCTTTAACATGAATGACTTCTTGCTTAATTTTTTCAATTGGAGTTGAGGTTGAACCAACAGATATTCTTATTGGGTGATTTAAGTATTTTTCAGCAAGTCTAATTATATTATTTGGAAGTGTGGCTGAGAATAATAATGTCTGATGTTTTTTGGGAACAGTTTCTAGTACTTGATTAATTTGAGGTGTAAAACCCATATCTAGCATTCTGTCAGACTCATCTAAAACTAAGAATGATGTATTTTTTAACCTCAAAGTATTTCGTTTTAAATGATCATTAATTCTTCCAGGCGTTCCAACAATAAGCCTAGGATTTCTTCTCATTTGTTTTAATTGTTTTTGCATTGAGTCTCCACCTATTAAAAGAGCTGTTCTAATATTTCCCCTACCAATTAAATTTGTCATAGTTTGCATAACTTGAGTAGCAAGTTCTCTTGTAGGTGTCATAATCAATGCTGTATCTTTTTTAGTTTTGAGTAAAAAATTTACAAGTGGTATTCCAAATGCAGCTGTTTTTCCTGTGCCAGTTTGAGCAGTTCCTAAAATATCCTTACCATCAAGAGCTACCGGGATAGCCTGTGCTTGAATAGGAGTAGGTGTTTTAAAATTAATTTTTGCAATAGAGTCCATTAAAGTTTGCTCTAAACGAAGTGATAAAAAGTTTTCCATTTTTTTGATAATTTTTATGATACTTAAATAATAAATTCTCTAAATTAATTTTTCAGTATAATTAACATAATAAAATAAATAAGCGAGATAAAACTAGATCTATTCTACTGTTACTGACTTTGCTAAATTTCGTGGTTTGTCGATATCGCATTTTTTTAGCAAAGCGACGTGGTAAGCCAATAGTTGAAGAGGTATTGTTAATAAAAAAGGAGACAAAATATTTTCGATAATCGGTGTTTTAATAATAAATCTTATATTTTCATTAACTACTTCACTTTGATGATCTGTGATTAACAATATTTTTCCTCCCCTAGCTATTACTTCTTGCATATTAGAGATTGTTTTTTCAAAATACTTATCATTTGGAGCTAAAACTATTACAGGCAACCCATTTTCTATAAGCGCTAGCGGTCCGTGTTTCATTTCACCAGCAGGATAGCCTTCGGCATGTAAATAAGATAATTCTTTTAATTTTAAAGCACCTTCCAAAGCTATAGGAAAGGAAAAGCCTCTACCCAAAAACATAGATCCTTTAGCGTCCAAAAAATCTTTAGAAATAATTTGAATTTTTTCCTCTACTTTTAAAGTCTCTTTAAGCATATCTGGAAGTTTGTTTAAATTCTTGATTTTACTTTGATATTCATTTTGATTTAAATCTTTTCTTAAATGAGCGCTTTTTAGACATAATAAATAAAGCACTAACATTTGACCTATAAATGCTTTTGTGGATGCAACACCTATTTCTGGTCCAGCGTGAATTGGTATAACCCAATCGGAATTTCTTGCTAAAGTACTTTCTACAACATTTACAATAGAGCACGTTTTTACATTATTTTGTTTACATAGATCTAGCGCTGCCGCAGTATCTGCTGTCTCTCCTGATTGAGAAATAAAAATATATAAATTATTCTTATTAAACTTAACATTTCTATACCTAAACTCAGATGCTATATCTGTTTCAACCTCCATAGAAGTTAATTCTTCAAACCAATATTTAGCAACTAAACATGAATGATATGCAGTACCACAACCTATTAAAATTATTTTATTAATAGATTCCGGCTTAATTGGAAAATTATATAAGTTTATCTCTTCTCTCAGACTGTCTACATATTCTTTAATACAATTTTTGGTAGTTTGTGGTTGTTCAAAAATTTCTTTGGACATGAAATTTTTATAATCTCCTTTTTCACTTATATTTTTATCATCCGATAATATAAAAATTTTTTTGTTTACTTTATTTTTTTTATTATCGTAAAAACTAACAATATCTTTGGTTATAACGCATAAATCACCATCGTCTAAATAAGAAATTTTATTTGTCATAGATTTTAATGCATAAGAGTCTGAGCCTATATAATTTTCATTTTTTGAATAACCAACAGCTAAAGGACTTCCCCTTCTTGCTCCTATAATCATATCATTGTAATTTTTAAAAATAATTCCTAAAGCAAAACTTCCTTTTAATTTTTTAAGTGTTTCAAAAACAGAGTCTAAAGGATTATTTTCTTTTAAAGACTCTGTAATTAATAGTGTAATTACTTCTGTATCAGTTTGAGATTTAAAACTTAAACCTTTTGACTCGATTTCTTTTTTTAATTGATCTGAATTTTCTATAATACCATTATGAACAACTGAGACTATTTCTGAAGAATGTGGGTGAGCATTAATTTTATTAGGTATCCCATGGGTTGCCCATCTAACATGGCCTATTCCTAAGTTTCCTTCAGCAGGAGTATTGAATAAAATATTTTCAAGTTCTTCTACTCTACCCGAACATTTTTTTTCATTAATTTTATTGTTGTTAAGTGTTGCAAGACCTGCTGAGTCGTATCCTCTATACTCAAGTCTCTTTAATGAATTTATTATATTCATTGAAACTGGTTTGTTGCTTGCTATTCCAATTATTCCACACATTATTTTTTCTTTTTTCTTTTGTAATTTTTAATTTCTATTTGAGACGATCTTGTAATTGCTAGGGCATTTTTTTTTACATTTTTAGTAATAATGGACCCAGCTCCTACTGTTGAATTTTTGTTAAGCGTTATTGGAGCCACAAGTGACGAATTTGATCCTACAAAAACATTGTCGGATATTTTTGTTTTATTTTTTTTTAACCCATCATAATTACATGTGATCGTGCCAGCACCAATATTTGAATTTTTCCCTATAACCGCATCGCCAATGTATGAAAGGTGATTAACTTTTGAATTTTTATTAATACTTGCCTTTTTTGTTTCAACAAAATTTCCAATTTTAGAATTGGATTTTAAAATAGTTCCCGCTCGTAATCTAGCATAAGGTCCAACTATTACATTTTTTTCTATTTTTGTATGCTCAATATGAGTAAATGATTTAATGTGAGTATTGTTCCCTATTTTTACTTTCGGCCCTATCACAACATAAGGTTCCACGATTACATTTTTTCCAAAAATAGTATCGGCTGATAAAAAAATAGTTTCAGGTGCAATTAAATTAACACCTTTAAGAAGAGCTTTATTTCTAAGTTTTTCTTGTAAAAGTCTATAGGATCTAACTTTTTTTAATTTAATATTTGTTTTCATAAAAATTTCTCTTTACATTAATAATACAGCTGAAATAAGTCACAAAATATTTCTTTTTAATACTTTAAAAATGACTCAAATTTACACAATTCTTTTTGATCTTGATGGTACGTTGGTTGATACAGCTCCAGATTTAATGGCTGCACACAATTATGTAATGAAGAAATTTGGACATAAAGAAAAAAAACTTTCAGATATTAAATCTTTAGCAGGAAAAGGAGCTTGGCTAATGATGCAAAGATCTTTTAAAAAAGAAATTCAAGATGAAAATTTAAAAAAAGAAATGACAAAAGAGTTTATAAATTTTTACTCTCAAAATATTGACAATGAGAGTAAACCTATAAAAGGAGTGATTGATTTTTTAAATTGGGCTAAATCCAAAAATATCTCTATGGCTGTTTGCACTAACAAACAAGAAAAGCTTGCGGTGGACCTTTTAAAAAAATTAAATATGTATGATTTTTTTGAGTACACAGCTGGCTCAGATACTTTTGATTTTAATAAACCAGATCCAAGACATTTAACTAATGTTGTTGAAATAATTAGTGGTGATTTAAGTAAAACAATTATGATTGGTGATAGTGAAGTAGATGCAATGTCAGCTGAAAACGCTAAATTACCTTTTATCTTAGTAGAGGGTGGTTATACAGAAAAAACTATAAAAGAAATAAAGCATGATGTGCTTATAAAAGACTTTGTAAATTTTGATAAAATAATTGAAAAATTTTTATGATTACTTTTCCGTTATTTATAGCTTTATCGGCTTTTTATTTTTCAATGTTTGTTACGCCCGGACCAAATAACGCTATGCTTACTGCTTCCGCGATGAAATTTGGTTTTGTTAGAACGTTACCACATTTAATAGGAATTCCATTGGGGCATATTATACAAATTGGTCTTTGCTGCTACGGTCTAGCAAGTGTATTTTTAATTTATCCAGAGGTACAAAATTATATGCGATTTCTTTGTTTTTTATATTTATTATTTTTAGGGTGGAAAATGATTGGTTCATTTAGTTTATCTCAAAAAAAATCTGGAAGACCTCTTAAATTATATGAAGCTTCCTTATTTCAATTTATAAACCCTAAAGCCTGGTCTATAGCCTTAACTGTACCTTCAGGATTTTTTCCTAATGATGAACACATACTTGTTGGTATCGCTTTTGTTGTCTTAACAGCTGCACTTGTGTGTTTTCCATCAATATGTTTGTGGGCTTTATTTGGTAATGCATTAAGAAATTTTGTAAAAGATATTAAAACAAAAAAAATTATTGAATATATTTTGGCAATTTTATTAGTTTTAACGGGAATATTTATTTTAATAAAATAGTCTTTGATTTTTTAAACTCTCTCTAATATAAGTCAGATCAAATGCACTTCACGAAGAAAACCGCATCTGAAAAAAGATTAAATTTCGTTAAAAAACTGCAATCTAAAAAATTATTAAGATTTCCAGGGGCTTATAATCCTTTGTGTGCTAAATTAATAGCTGAGATAGGATTTGACGGTATTTATATTTCTGGGGGAGTTATGTCTAATGATTTGGGATTACCTGATATTGGGCTTACAACTTTAGATCAAGTAAGTTATAGAGGAGGTCAAATTACAAGAGTTACAGACTTACCTACAATTATTGACGCTGACACAGGTTTTGATGATTGTAAAAAAACAATCAATTCATTTGAAAAAAAAGGCCTAGCAGGATGCCATATTGAGGATCAAATAGCAGAAAAAAGATGTGGTCATCTTGATAACAAAGAACTTATTACTAAAGAAGAAATGATAAAAAGAATTAAAGAGTCTGTAGAGGCAAGAGAAGATAACAACTTTTTAATTATCGTCAGAACTGACGCTAATACTGTTGAAGGTATTGACAAAACATTAGATAGAATCAAAGCTTATGAAGACGCAGGAGCAGATATGATTTTTCCTGAAGCTATGAAAGATGAAAAAGAATTTGAAAAAGTTAGAAAAATTTCAAAAGGATATTTGTTGGCAAATATGACAGAATTTGGCAAGTCTAAGTTATTGAATAAAAATCAATTAGAAAATTTAGGGTACAATTTAGTTATTTATCCAGTAACGACTCAAAGATTAGCAATGCAAAATGTAGAAATGGGTCTAAAATCTATATTTAATGATGGACACCAAAATAATATTATAGACAAAATGCAAACTAGAAAAAGGTTGTACGAATTAGTAGAATATGAGAAGTACAATACG
>MDTB01003167.1_pt1 | contig 17641 bp, 21 predicted proteins | sample 811161 | NCBI WGS metagenome assembly MDTB01 (sample SAMN05326650, study PRJNA326480) | marine metagenome | isolation source: seawater | place: Mediterranean Sea | collected 2009
CATCCCAAAGAAGGCGACTTGCCTCGCCTGACAAAAGAGATCAACGGCCCGCTCCAGGTTGGTCACGTCCAGCGAATCCTTGAGATCTTGTACCGAGCAGATTGCCTTATCAGTCAACTTTGCAAATATTTCGGGCATTGTATCGGCTTCAGAGACCATCGCTGTGGTTAACGTCGGGCCACTGGCGAGACTTTGGGCGAGTTTCAACTTAAAGTCGGGAAATCCTGTGGCGCCAAAGGTCCGACAGAACCGGTTTACGGTAGGCTCTGATACCTTGGCTTCTCTCGCGACACGTGCAATCGACATTGAAAGAACGCGGGACGCATCAGCCAAAACATAGGCCGCCACCTTTCGCTCGGAACGACTCAACCCGTCAAGAGACGATTCAATCTGAAATAACATCTTATCCTCCCTTGCAGAAATCTCAGTTTTTTCGTAAATTTACGTAATATTACGAAAATCAGACGCGAAACGCACGCCAAACTATGGGTATGATGACATGATTAGAGTAGCAATTAATGGCTTCGGACGGATCGGGCGTAATATTTTGCGTGCGTTACACGAAAGGAAACTACAAGACACGATCGAAGTGGTAGCTATCAACGATTTGGGAAGTCCAGAAATTAATGCACACCTGCTAAAATTTGATACCACACATGGACGATTCGACTTTGATGTCCGGCAAGTCGATGATGGTTTTGAAATTAGTGGGCAAACAATCCAAGTCCTCGGCATACGAAATCCCTCTGACCTTCCTTGGGACGATCTCGACGTTGATGTGGTCTATGAATGTACCGGACTATTTATCTCAAACGACCAAGCGCTGGCACATATTCAGGCCGGCGCTAAGAAAGTTATCATCAGCGCACCGGGTAAAGATGTCGACGCCACAATCGTCTATGGCGTTAACGACGATAGTCTTACCTCAGACATGCAGGTTATTAGTAACGCGAGCTGTACGACAAACTGCCTAGTGCCACTTGCCAAAGCGCTAGACGACGCGTTCGGTATCGAAGATGGCCAAATTACTACCATCCACGCCTTTACCAACGACCAAAAGTTAACCGATGTTTATCACACTGACCTGTATCGCGCTCGAGCTGCCGGTCATTCAATGATTCCAACCAAAACCGGCGCTGCTGCCGCGGTTGGTTTAGTACTGCCTCATCTCAATGGACGTCTTGATGGCATGGCAGTGCGTATACCTACCATCAATGTGTCATTGGTAGATCTCACCTGCCGACTGAAGACCGATGCTTCAACGGACGAAGTTAACCAAGCGATTCAGAAGGCAGCCACTGAGAGCCCGGGAGGCGTTTTGACTACGAACTCTCTACCACTCGTCAGCCAAGATTTTAACCACAACCCCGCGAGTTCGATCGTTGATCTTAATCATACCAAGGTGCTTGGAGGGCTCACAAAAGTTTTGTCGTGGTACGACAACGAGTGGGGTTTTTCAAACAGGATGCTAGACACGACTATATCTTGGATGAGTCAGAAATCATCAAAGCAATCTGCTGCATAGCTTTACAGTTGCGATCTTCGGGCGGGGATAACCCGCCTTTTTTTGGCACACACTATATTTTTTCATGTTGCATCAATTTCAAATGCAATTTTTTAAATCAAAACATCGGCCGTGGACGTGGTGTTTTGCCCTTTTTGTGTTTCGACCGGGGAATCTGACATATAATCTTCTTTTAAGCCAAGCAAGTCATCAGGCGTTTTATAACTGAGTTGTGCGTACAAACGGTCAATAATTTCCTGAATCGACTGAACTGCTTGCTCATCTTTCGGATTTTTGGCAAGTACACCGCCTTGGGTTAGGAGCGGACCTATAACATCCTGCGGAAGCCACGAATGAACTGACCCTCTAAGTGTCCGGATAATTGTACCAGAATCAAGTGTGAGTTCACCCTCTTTGGCCTTCTCCAGCACTTCAAGAATATGTTTCCGAATTATTAATTCAAATCGTTTCCTCGCATCATCTGAAAAGATGATCTCCTGATGCCGCTCACCGAGCATAGCGTAAAATAATTCCTCACCTTCCAGATCATTGAAGATGTCGTCACTCGATTCACGAGCGCTTTCTTTAAAAACATGCTGATCGGCTGAGTTATTAGACGCGATTTGGCGCTTCCTATCCTCGAGCCGTACCACCCTTTGATTCAACTGATATAAACCATAAATCAAAAACACTGTGGTAAGTATTGCAGTAACTAGCAGTAACCCGTGCATGAAAGTTAAATTCCTATAATTGAAGCCTTACCTATCTGATTGTAATATCGACATGTGCGCCAGAATCTTTGGCCACCTCGCTTCAAAGCATCGAGTCTAACCAAAGATTTAGCGTCCGTTTAAGCCATGACGATTGCTTTTGGTAATACCTGACCAATCCGCTCCGATGACTATCGATCTGCATTGCTCCCGGTAAGTCAGTCATGTGCCCCGCGCGCGCCAACCAAGTATTCATCATTTTCGGGTACATTTCTGGATGAAATTGTGTCGCGAAGGCATGTCGGCCAACCATGTAAGCCTGTTCTCGGAAAGACCCCATTACCCCCCCGAACGCCAGCCGTGTGCAGTCATCCGGTAACTCAAACCCTTCCCTGTGCCACTGGTAGACATGTGTTAATGTACCGAAAATCCGCTTACCGTGCCCGACTGGGTTAATCGCATACCAACCAACCTCGACCTGATTTTCAGGATGACTGTATATCTCTGATCCAAGAACTCGAGCCATTAATTGAGCCCCTAGACAGATCCCCCACATCGGCCGATCCGTATGCATCCATTGCTCAATGGCCCGAAGTTCGGTGGAAATGCCAGGTAAATGATCATCATTGGCGCTCATGGGCCCGCCAAATACTATCATTCCATCAAACTGACGAATCTGTCGTGGCATACTTTGTCCAATCAGGGGACGCACCACCTGCACTCGGTGACTAAGCTGTCTCAAGGCGACTCCGACCTGCCCCGTAGTCGAATGCGCCTGATGTAATACGCACAAAATACGACGACTCATACGATACCGACTGAACGAAAAGTAAGATTCATTCTCCCACCAACTATTTTTTTTGTCTTTACCAGCGCATGCTCCCAATAGACTTGTGTCGTTCCGTACATGACTAACAGATCACCATGTCCTAAATCAAAGGTAAGGGGAGATATCGCTTTATTAATTCTGGACTTCAGACGAAATCGACGCGGTTCACCTAGGGACAATGAGACAACCACAGGATGCCTCCCAAGCTCTGGTTCATTATCTCGGTGCCAACCCATGGAGTCAGTACCCGCCCGATAGTAATTCAATAAACAGTGGTTTAAACCCTGTAGCGTCTGAATCTCGTGGTAATTTAGCAGGTGGTCCAACGCATCTCGAATTTTGACTAGATTTATTGGCCAAGGTTTCGGTACTAATTCACGGTTTGAGTAAGTGTAAGGTACATCGCCGCACCAAGTAGTGATTCTCGGCTCATCAATTTTCCGACCGAACAGACGAATTGCACCTTGTGACCAATCAAGACCGTTAAGCAAATCAATCACCAAATCATCGCTCTCTTGTCGTGACAACCAATTAGGTATAACCAACAGAGACAGCCCTGGTCGAATAAAAAGTAGGTTTTTTGGTTGCACGCCAGCACTCGCGATCACAAGGATTCTTATGATACGCCAACGGTTATAGTATTTCGCTTTGATTTACGAGTTTGAAGACTCTTGTTCGTCGGCAAGCTCGCTACGATCGATTAGTAGCTCTTCTCTGAGCACTGGTACATCTCGGGGGGCGTCGACCCCAACGCAAATCTGCTGTGTTCCTTTAATTTTAACTACTGTAATACGGATGTCATCGCCGATACGAATCGATTCATCCACCCGTCGTGTAAGTACAAGCATATCCCACCTCAATCCGTTGAAAACTTTCATCCATGAAACGCGACTTCTCCAATCCGCGAATACGCGCTTCTCCATTCATTGGTTAAAAGGATGACACATAATTTACCTAATAGCCGAATTCTGAAGGAAAATAATGGGCGCCTTGTCCTACAATATTCCGTAAGTTAATTACAAATATCGACTCGTGACACTTGAATCAGACACATGAGGAGAGCAAACAAATCATCGACTTTGCCTTGAGCTAAAGGCTTTCTTTACTTACAGTCTTTAGTCTGTGATTTCTTCGCTAATTACACCTGTTGCGGATCAAAGATGCAAAAGACGATTCCTGTTTGGGACATCTGGGTACGGCTCGGCCACTGGTCAATTGTTTTGGGTATTGTATTCCAGCAAATCTCCGGGGGAGATGCGGAATATATCGATGTACATGCCACGGTCGGGATATTGCTTGGAGGATCGGTTCTTTTCCGGATCCTCTGGGGCTTTATTGGTCCAAAATATGCTCGATTCTCGAGTTTTCCGCCTCCACATCCAATTCGCGCAAAAGAAAGTCTAAAAAGGGTCCTAACGCGGCAGCCCGAGAAAGTTCCGGGTCATTCCGCGATTGGTGGGCTAGCTGTTTATCTTTTTTTGATGCTAATATTTCTAACCGCGCTAACCGGTATGTCGTCTTCGGATGATATTTTATTTGATGGACCTCTCGCGCCATTGATACCGGCTGCCATGGTAAGTCTCGCAGGTACTATCCACCCCATCTTAAGTGATCTCTTGCTCGCGATTATTGGTGTCCACCTTATTGCCATAACCTGGCACGTCACCGTAATGAAGGAGCCACTAATCCGAGGGATGCTTACCGGCAGGAAACCTGCGTTTGAGCAAGAACCTGGTGATCCCCACGCTTTTTCCAGCGTCATATTTCTAAAAGGCCTCATATATTCGCTACTAACACTCGGCTTAACCTACGGAATTATTGGTATCTACCTGCGATGGTGATTAATTTCTTTATCAAGGCTGATCAGAAGGATAAACGTTGACAAAGCTGACCATCGCTTCGTGGAACCCGCAGATAATTCGTCCGCTAAGAAATTAAGCATTGTTCGAATAATAAAAACACAAGTTCGTTTAATTACTCGGTACCTCTACCGGGCTTCTTTGTTAACATCTCAATCAGATAACTATTGATGAGGGATTCGAGTGAACTCTGGAGAACGTTGGCTTTTTAATCTGGCCGCCTTTGTAGTGGTCATAGCAGGCATAAAGTCGGCTAGCGCGATTATCGTGACCTTGCTGGTCGCGTTGTTCGTTGCTCTAATCTCGGCACCACTGTCGATCAGTCTCAAGCACCGCGGTATCCCAAATGTCCTCTCGGTAATAATCGTATTGGTTTTTCTTCTGTCTATCGTCGCTGGATTGAGTGCTGTAGTAGGTGGATCAGTAAATGCATTTAGTGCGGCGGCTCCGATTTATGAAGCTCGCCTGAATGACCAACTTGAATCTCTGTGGGTTATCGCTGCCAGCTACGACATCCCTATCGAAGCGAACCAGCTGCGTCAAACCCTTAATACCTCCGGTGTCTTTACGCTTCTATCGAATCTATTGACTGCGCTAGGCGCTCTCCTGACCAATGGTTTTCTCATTCTGTTAATTGTTGTCTTCATTTTAATGGAAGCTGCGTCGATGCCACAAAAAGTCCGTGTCGCGTTCAAGCGGGGGGAACATGAGCCATTTCTTTCGTTCACACAGTTTATGAAACACCTAAATCAATATTTACTAATAAAAACGCTCATAGGTGTGACAACAGGGGTGGCGGTTACTGGATTTCTTCTGTCGGAGGGAGTTGATTTCCCGTTTGTTTTGGGCCTCCTCGCATTCCTTCTAAACTACATTCCAACGCTCGGGTCAATCCTAGCAGGCGTCCCGGCAGTGATCTTGGCGTTTCTTGAATTTGGCCTTGGTTCAGCTGGCCTCACAACCCTTGTGTATCTGGGGGTCAACATTGGTCTCGGTCAAATTATCGAACCCCGGCTGCAGGGTCAGGGTCTCGGACTTTCACCCATGGTTGTATTCCTATCCCTCGTTTTCTGGGGCTGGTTACTCGGAATTGTAGGTATCCTACTGGCTATTCCGCTCACTATGACAGCTAAATTAGCTTTCGAGGAGTCGCCCAAGTACCGATGGCTAGCTGTTCTTCTAGGTCCAGAAAGGCCAGTGAATACCCGTTAGCTAGAAAGGGTTGTCGCGCGACCGGCAGCTGACATCTTTTGGCCAACATTTAGAGACCAGACCCAGAATATAATTATCAAAATCGCTGGGATCGTGGGAATCAGCCAAACGCAAACATGCGCGCACATATGCGTGTCGGGCAGATCCCTGATGTGGGCAAATCAACCGTCAAAGTGGGGCTTTTTTTCCGAAAGAGCATTGCTGAGCATGGGAAGTCACTCCAGCTAAAGGCAAAGCACTCAGCACGCCCAATCATCTGGAACATCCTCACAGCACTTCAAGTCGATAGCATAAATGCACCAAACCTGTGCGCACTATCCACAACTAGGCGTTACCGTCCGAAACAGCTCTGCCGGAACCCCACACGTCTAAAAACTGATGCAGAAACATCAGGTTATTCAGACTTTCTTCTTAACCCATTGAATTTTATGATAATAAAAATTAGCAGAGTATTTGTTTATTTTTTAGACAACTTCAATGATAGCCAACAGATCAAATACTTAGAGTGGTAGTCGAAAATAAATCCCCATAGTTATCCACAGCGTCTGTGGGTATCGTATTTGTCAAACCTTTACCGGATTTCTTTGTTTTTTTTCAACTTGCTGTATCGTCCCAGCATGAATTTAAAGCAATCTAGGCAGCTTAGACCTTGCTTCGTGCAGGGGATGCGAGCGATGTTTCCGTTTTTACCAGGAATAGTTCCCTTCGGAGTTGTTACCGGTTTTACTCCTATATCGTTCGGATTTACTTGGATAGATTCTTGGCTCGGCTCTCTCCTCATGTTCGCAGGAGCATCTCAGCTGGCGACATACCAATTAATGAATGAAGGCGCATCTATTTGGATCATTTTACTGACAGTCACTGCAATCAATCTTCGCTACGTTCTATATAGCGCCTCGATTGCTCCTCATCTGGCGGACGCGAATCGGCTGATAAGATTTCTCGCGGGGTATGGCCTGTCTGATCAAATTTATCCCATTTGCCACCGTGACTACCAGGCTCATGAATGGGGATTAGAGGAGCGCATCGCTTATTACGCCGGAGGTACCCTGCTACTTTGGGGGCTATGGCAAGCATGTACTATTATTGGCGCTTTCGCTGGTCGAATCATCCCCGTGTTTTGGTCACTAGAATTTATGATCCCTTTGACATTTTTGACGCTAGCACTACAAACATTGAAAACGATGGCTCACAGAGTTACCGCTGTGTCAGGGGCCCTGGTGTCACTCGTCGGGTTAGACCTACCCTATAGTTTAGGCTTAATTCTTGGCGCCATTTCGGGAGTCAGTTTTGGAGTTTTGTACCAAAGGATGATTCGATGACCCTCGATTTCTTGTTTATCGTCGGTCTGGCAGGGATTGTCACGCTCGGCCTCAAGAGCTCTTTTATCGAGGTACAAAACTACGTTACGCTTCCATTGTGGCTTATCAAGGCATTAGAGTTTGTGCCTCCGGCGGTTCTTTGCTCTCTTATCGTCCCGGGTATTTTTAAGGGCGACACTGGACTTGTTCAGGAATTCGGACGGGTAGCAGTCGACCCTAGACCAATTGCTGCAATACTGGCGACTATTGCATTCTTTGCCACAAAGCAAACCCTCCCTACTCTGGTCACGGGAATGATCTCTCTCTATCTCGTTTATTGGCTTCAACTTTGAACTAAATAAAACGGAGCTGCCCACAAAATGTAAGACGATACCCTATAAGATACGCGCCCAAATACGACACATCATATCTTTATGACCGCGACAATTTTTTCGGATCCGGGCAGCTATTGATCTTGGGCAGTTTATTTTTTTCGTTGAATAAAACGCTTTCTATATTGAGGACCAGCCATTAATAGTTTTTTACCGGCTTGTCCACTTCATCTGAGGGACAGGATTACGTCTCGATTAAACTTAGCGTCCCCGGAAATTTTCTATCAGACGGCTACAAAATGGTCGACCAGCAAAAATAGAAACATCCACATAATGTAGCGTATTGAATACCAGAAGAGAGCCATAGCATCTTGTGGATCTTTGGTTTCCGCTTGCCTCTTTAATAGCACCAAAAATCTGATATTGATTACTGTAACACCTGCCAAATACAAGATACCGCTCATACCAGTGAGGTACGGCAAGATAGTGACCAAGATCATCAGGATGGTATAAAGCAGCATTTGTAGCCGAGTGTATTCATCTCCATGCGTCACAGGCAGCATTGGAATGTTCGCATTCGCATAATCCTCTTTTTTAGCGATGCACAGTGCCCAGAAATGGGGAGGCGTCCAAGCAAAAATAATTGCCACTAGTAACAACGCGTGAGGGTCTATTGTGCCGGTGACAGCGACCCATCCTAACAACGGCGGCGAGGCTCCAGCGATACCACCAATAACGATATTTTGAGGCGTCGCTCGTTTCAGGTACAAGGTGTAAATTACGGCATAACCAATAATTGAGGCGAAGGTCAACATCGCAGTGAGTGGATTAGCTACAATGATCAGCATGCTTAGCCCAGACGTACCAAGCACAAATGCAAACAAAAGAGCATTAATAGCCGACACTTTTCCATCGCACACAGGCCGATGCTTTGTCCTACTCATCATTGCATCGATCCGTCGGTCAACAACGTGATTAACGGCCGCGGCCGCTGAAGCAGCCAGACCAATTCCGAGGTTTGCTAGAATAAACAAGTCAACACTGGGTAATACGGGGCTTGCGAGCAACATACCAACCATCGAGGTCAGAACAAGTACCGCAACTACTCGTGGCTTGGTTAGTGTAAGATAATCTCTCCAGGAGGCATTTGTTGATCCTGCATTAAGCGTGTCTGACATTGCCATAGACGGCATCCTCCTGCTCCGCAGCCGTAGCGTATGCAATCAACCACGCGGAATATAATAACAAAACACCAAGCGCATGATGAATAAATGCAAGGCTATCTGGAACCGCATAAACGACATTAGCGTACCCAAACACTATTTGTACAAGGATCAGGCCAATGAAGTGGGAGGCTTGGCGTGCTCTTAGGACCTTACCTCTGATGTACAACGTGAGCAACACAAGCCAATACCCTAACACGACGAATGCACCGGCCCGGTGCACCATCTGAATTGCCGCTCTCGCGCCATGTTCCAACTGCCCGCCCTCGTAATTCAAGCCTATTTCTGGAAAAAAGTTGAAACCATTTTGGAAATCGTATTGCACCTCTGCACCCGCTGTACAGCCTAATACAGAGGGACAAGCCCAGCCTGCGTAATTCGTCGATACCCAACCACCCAAGAGGATTTGTATAAACAATAAAACAACACCTACCACGACAGGTATCCGCATTTTTATCGACTGTAATTCACCTTTTGCGAGACGTTTGAGTCGGTGCCTCAAATACATCAAGGTCGATACGATGATGAGTCCACCCATTAAATGAAGCGTCACGATATTTGGGACGAGCTTCAACGTCACCGTGAATGCACCAAACGCCCCCTGAACAATCACCAATCCCAAAAGTATGAGCGAAAGTAAGTAAGGGTAATTAGGTGTCTTTTCCTTTTCACGATATCCGAGATAAGCGAGCGCCATGATCAACAGCCCCAGAATTCCCGCAATGTATCGGTGAATCATCTCAATCCAACCTTTATGAGCGGCAACATGAATCTCTGGGTAGCGTTCTTGAAGATACAGTAGCATTTCAGTATCTGTCGTCATAACCATCTTACCGAAACAACCGGGCCAGTCCGGACAACCAAGGCCAGAATCGGTGATACGTGTGAAACCACCCATCAGCACGACTTCGATAGCCAAAAACAACGCTATTGTGGCTAGTTTTAATGGAAGATTATTTGCCATCATCCCACCTTCGATAATTTCAGAAGCTTTTTCAAGTCTTGAAGGATCAACGTTGGATTGATCTCGGGTCCGAAACGTAAAACAACATTGCCCAATGGGTCAACAATCCAAATCGATGGCTCCGTCATCGTTAGATCAGCCGCTGCAACCTCTTTGACCGCCACACGATCCTTTTCTCTACCGAGAGCTGTATGAAAATTCGCAGAGCCCTCGCTAAATGAACTACATGGCTTACAGCCTCCAGCAGAAGACAGAACTACTTGCCACTTAGCTGGATTACCGGGATCAGGAAGACCTATATCAAAATACTGCGTGCCATAATCGACAAGTTCACCATGATGCGTCCGGCCGTCGGGTACCCCGATTTGCCCGAAGTACATCACAACTGCCGCGATTACCGGGAAAAGAGCAATTGCCCATATCGACCAAAATATCGTTCGATTACCCACGTACCAGTCCTCGCTTCAGGATGTACCCAGACATTCCGCCAAGCACGATAGCCAATAAAAACCACTGCACCGCATAACCATAATGTATTTCTGGGCCAAGGCGTGGTGTCGGGCCAACCGCGTTACGGGGCAACAAACCATCTGCCAATACCATCCCTGCTAGTGTATCTGGGCCCAACACGTCAGTCAGCGACTGGACTCGCCTATGCATCCCTATGGACTCAGATTGCGATCCAGTCATCAGATAACTTTCAGTCACTGGAATCCAAGCCCCCTTGAGGACGAAGAGCTCTGGCATCCTGACCTCCGGTAATTCATTTCTGAGACGCGATCCCGGGACCCACCCCAAGTTAACCAACAATCGGACAGCACCGTCGATACTCGAAACCTTAGTGAATACCTCATAGCCAACAACCCGCGCCTGAATACGATTATCCAAAAACACCAAGGGTTCATGCGCATCGCGTACCACAGGCAACCGGACTCGGTATGTTCCTCGTTGATTCTCAGCCACTAGGATTTGAGAGCTAGACGAGAGCAATGACTCATTAACCGTCAACTCTTGCATGAGATCCTCTTTTTGATCCGCTCGATCGAGTTGCCAAAAACCGGCTTTGACACACAAACCGATAATTGGAACAACAACAATCAAAAACCACCATTTCTTTGTGAGCCACATTATGGTTTCCTGCACCCTACCGAATACGTGAGATGAACCATGTTCAAATTATTAATTGTTATTTTATTTCTAGCCGTCGTTGGCGTTTTATTCTCAGGCCTCTTCTTCCTGATGAAAGACTCATCCGATAAAAAACGTGTCGTCAACGCACTTGCCTGGCGCGTCGGTTTAGCCGCAGCCCTCATAGCTCTGATAGGAATCGGTATCGCTACCGGTCTACTCGAGCCGCATGGAATCGGCGGTTAAAGAATATAAACAAAAATAAATAGCCCTACCCAAACCACGTCGACAAAGTGCCAGTACCAAGCAACCGCCTCAAATGCAAAATGCTTATCCGGTGAGAACGCACCATCAAAACATCGCAGAAGCATCACGAATATCATGGTCGTCCCGAGCATCACATGGAACCCATGGAAACCGGTCAACATAAAAAATGTTGCACCATAGATTCCGGAATTCAAGGTTAATCCGATTTCCGTGTAAGCTTCGTGATACTCCACAGTCTGAAAGTATAAAAACACAACGGCCAAAACGATTGTCGCCGCTAACCAAGCCTCCAATGCTTGCCGGTTTTGCTCTTTCAACGCATGATGGGCAAAAGTTATCGTAACACTCGAAGTGATCAGCAATGCAGTGTTCACCAAAGGCAAATGCCAAGGATCAATCACGGCATCAGCGCCTGGGAACTGTTTCATATCTGGAGTCTGTAACAGAGGCCACGTCGCGCTGAAGCCCTCCCACAGCATATTTGTAACGCCTTTTTCGCCCTCGCCCCCGATCCATGGCACCGAGAATGTTCGGACATAGAAAAGCGCACCAAAGAACGCTGCGAAAAACATTACTTCTGAGAATATGAACCACAACATACCCTGACGGTAAGACCTATCAAGCTGGTCACTATGGAGTCCCTCAGCCTCCTCTCTAATCTGGTCTTTAAACCATCCAAAGATCACATAGAAAAGCACAAAAAAACCACCCACGAGGACCCACGGCCCAATCGAGTCGCGATCGGCCGTCATGGATGTAATGGTCATGGCCGCCCCATAAGCTAAAAGTCCGAGCGCGATCGAGGCTAAGATCGGCCATTTGCTTTGCTCTGGAACATAATATGTCGAACCACTCATAAAGTTACTTGTCCTTTGTCCTTGTTAGATATTGTTTGTGTCACGTTCTGTTTTTCGGTCAGGTCATAAAGCGCGTACGACAAGGTAATCGTCGAAATGTGCTCCGGGAGTTTGGGATCAACCACGAACAGCAACGGCATTTCTGTATCAGCCCACGCTTCTAAAGGCTGGCGATCAAAGCAAAAACAATTCACTTTGTGCAAGTATGGCGCCGCCTCGGATGGTGTTACGGAAGGTACTGCTTGCGCAACCATCCACTGCGCTGTCGGATTCCTTGCGTAAAAAGCTGTTTGCCTATCTTGCCCAGGAAACACCCGAATTGAACGCTCGTTTGGTTTGAATTCCCAAGGCATATTGGCTGGGTTCACGGTAACGAACTGGATCTTGACCGTCCGAGACTTATCTACCGTCAAGATTTCGGCGGGACCCTGGTTAAAGTTTTTGCCATTCAATCCAGTAATTTCACAAAATACGTCGTATAACGGCACCAATGCAAAACCGAAACCGAACATCGCGACCGCGGCTGTTGCCAGCCGCACTACAAGACGTTTCGTTTGTTTCTCGCTCTGCCCAGTCATATCTTAATCAACCTTTGGAGGGGTCGAGAAGGTGTGATATGGAGCAGGAGACGGTACTGTCCACTCGAGACCTTGCGCGCCCTCCCAGACTTGAGCGGTTGCCTTCTCACCAACGCGAACGTTCTGGATCACGTTATAGATAAAGACCAACTGAGAGAACCCAAAGATGAAGGCACCAACCGAGGCCATGCTATTGAAGTCAGCAAACTGTAAAGCATAGTCGGGTATCCGGCGCGGCATGCCTGCCAGACCAACAAAATGCATCGGGAAAAACGTTATATTCACGCCCACGAATGACAACCAAAAATGTATCTTACCCATCGTCTCGTTTAGCTGATGACCTGTCCACTTAGGTAACCAGTAATAAGTCGCCGCCATGATGGAGAAGATCGCACCAGGCACTAATACGTAATGGAAGTGAGCGACCACAAAATAGGTGTCGTGATACTGGAAGTCGGCAGGAGCGATCGCGAGCATTAGCCCTGAAAAACCGCCGATCGTGAACAAGACAACGAATGCTAACGCAAACAACATAGGCGTCTCGAACGTCAACGAACCCCGAAACATGGTCGCGACCCAGTTGAACACCTTGACCCCTGTGGGAACCGCGATCAGCATTGTAGCGAACATAAAGAACACCTCACCGACCAGCGGCATACCGACCGTAAACATGTGGTGAGCCCATACAACAAAAGATAACAGGGCGATCGATGCAACCGCGTACACCATGGAGGCATAACCGAATAACCGCTTGCGCGCGAACGTTGGGATGATCTCACTGATAATGCCGAAAGCTGGCAGGATCATAATGTAGACCTCGGGGTGACCGAAGAACCAGAAAACGTGCTGGAACAGGACCGGATCTCCGCCACCGGCTGCGTTGAAAAAAGATGTTCCGAAGTGGATATCCATCAGCATCATAGTAACCACACCAGCCAGCACGGGCATCACAGCGATTAACAGAAACGCAGTGATTAGCCAAGTCCATACGAAGAGCGGCATCTTCAGCAATGTCATGCCGGGGGCACGCATGTTCAAAATCGTTGCAATGATATTGATCGCACCCATGATGGAGGACGCACCCATAATGTGCACACCGAATATAAAAAAGGTAACGGATTCAGGGGCGTAGGTCGTCGACAGTGGTGCGTAGAACGTCCAGCCAAAGTTAGGCGCACCGCCTGGCATGAACAGCGACGACAACAATATTAGAAATGCGAAAGGAAGAATCCAAAAGCTCCAATTATTCATTCGCGGCAACGCCATATCAGGGGCACCAACCTGCATCGGAATCATCCAGTTGGCTAAGCCTACAAAGGCTGGCATGACTGCGCCAAACACCATGATGAGTCCGTGCATGGTAGTCATCTGGTTGAAGAAATTTGGCTCGACCAATTGCAAACCTGGCTGAAATAGCTCGGCGCGGATGATCAACGCCATGATTCCGCCGATCATGAACATACATAAGCTGAAGATGAGATACATCGATCCAATGTCTTTGTGGTTGGTTGTATACAACCAACGCCCAAGTCCCTTTGCAGGACCATGGTGGTGCTGATCTTCTTCCTTTACGTGCGGTAGATCGACATCAACCGTAGCCATAATGATTTCCCCTTAATTTTTAATCGTGTTTGGCTGGACTGAATCGCCCACTGAGTTACCAAGTCCGTTACGTTGATAGGTAACCACGGCCGCGATATCGACTGCCGATAACTGTTCTTTGAATGCCTGCATGGCTGTTCCTGACTTACCATTTACGATGATGTCGACGTGGGTATCGATCGCGCCCGTGGCGATCGTACTCCCTGTGATTGCTGGGAATGCCCCCGGGATCCCCTGGCCATTTGGCTGGTGACACCCTGCGCAGGCTGTGTTGTAGACCCCTTCACCTTTAGCGATCAATTCATTCAGTGAAAACTCTTTTGAGGCTTCACCGGCCATGGCGAGTTTCATCGCTCTCTGATCAGTCACCCACTGCTGGTAGTCAGCTTCGGACTTAACCTCGACAACGACTGGCATAAAGCCATGGTCTTTTCCACACAACTCAGTGCACTGGCCTCGATACACCCCGGGCTCTTCGACCTTGACCCAGGACTCGTTAATGAATCCAGGGATGGCATCTTTCTTAACCGCAAAATGTGGGACCCACCACGAGTGGATCACGTCGTTGGCGGTAATCAGAAAGCGCACTTTCTTGTTTGCCGGTATCACGAGAGGGTTATCGACTTCTAGAAGATAGTTTGGATTTTTCGCTACCTCGTTGGTGATTTCTTCGCGAGGTGTTGCGAGATTCGAAAAAAAGTCGATACCTTCGTCAAGGTATTGGTACCGCCACTTCCACTGATAACCGGTAACCTGAATCTCCACGTCCGCTTCTGACGTGTCATACATATCCATGAGGGTCGCGGTTGCCGGGATTGCCATGGCTATTAGTATGAACGACGGGATCACGGTCCACACGACCTCAACTGTTGTGTTTTCGTGCCAGTGTTCGGAGACGGCTCCCTTTGATTTTCTAAACTTAAAAATTGAGTAAAACATCACACCGAAGACAGCGACACCGATGACTACGCAAATCCAGAAGATCAGCATGTGCAGATCGAAGATCTCGCGAGACAACGCTGTCACGCCTTCATTCATATTTATCTGCCAGTCTGCCGAAGCAGGCGTAGCAATGAGCGATATAGCCAAAGTAATAGCTTTGGTCATTCGCGTCCCTCCTACATATTTGTAAAAACGGCGGTCTACGACACCTAAAAAGTAAGTCTTATGAGATTTATAATTTTTTTAAGGGCGGCATTTTTGAACCTACTCCAAAAAACTTGCTTTTTCGCGTCGAGCAATCCTTGCTCTATAGGTCCTAAAAGAAGGCGTTATTGTACATACATCATGGCCAGCTGGACAAGTCCGTATAGGGTCAATAAGAGCACAAAAGTTAAAATCAAGCCGGCTACAGCAAATACAATAAATCGACCTTTCGCAAAATCATATCTCCTATTCTCCTCCGACTGAACGCCCAGAAAAGCGAAGAACACTCCAGCAAATGCTCTCATCCACTCCCGCATAACCTACCCACTTATCTCCGATAGACCCAATTATCTCCGAAAGAGGAGCCGACAGTAGTCCGATTAAAAATCCAATGATATCTTTTTCGATACTAATTCGATCTCAGTATCGTGACATTCCCTAACCACGGTCTAGCTGTCGCTGACTTGAGCTCAGCAACTGTTACATCACTGAACGTAACCAGCTCGACATCGATCTTCCCCCTGAGGTAATGAAGCCGAAACTCCAGAATCTCGCACAAGCCGCTCCAGTCCTCCGTAAGATCCTCGATTACCGTCTCTCGAAGTGGTCTAAGTGACGAAGGCCTCTCCTGATCAACATCCGCGTCATTCTCAGGATCAATGTGGAAGGTGATATCAATAATGTCTTCAAATTCGGCCCTTACGGAAGCGGCGACCCAGCAACCGATCTCGTGACCTTCCGACACCGAAACACGGGGATCGACCTGCAGATGCAAGTCCATCAGAGTCTTTCCTCCCATTGAACGCGTTCGGATTTGATGCACGTCGCGGAGGCCAGGAACACCAAGCGCCATCGTCCGGATAGCGTCCACCTGCTCCAGAGGTAACGCAGTATCGATTAATTCCTGCGTCGCCTCCCAAAGGAGTGTCAGCGCGATTTTAGCTACAAAAAAAGCGACAATGAGAGCGGCTAGTGCGTCCAGCCATACCAGATCGAAACTGACTCCGATCAATCCTATCAGCACAGCAATTGAGGATAAGGAGTCGGCACGGGAATGCCAGGCGTTAGCTAGAAGCAATTTCGAGTTAAGCTTCTTCGCGTAATGCGAGGTGAAATGATACATCGCTTCTTTTGAGACGATCGATGCGACTGTCACGACAAAAGCAGATACGCCTACATTGATAACGACCGCGTGATCAAAGAATCGTTGGATACTGTCGTACAGGATTCCGCCCGCCACCGCCAACAAAACACTCCCCAGGATCAGTGTCGCAAGCGTCTCAATCCGATCGTGACCATAAGGATGTTCAGCATCAGGCGCCTCATGACTCCACTTCGCCGCCAAGATTACCAGCACATCGGTACCAAGATCTGAAAGCGAATGAACACCATCCGCGACCAAGGCGTGACTCTGACTAATGAGGCCTATCACGATTTTAAATACGCCAAGTAACCCATCGACCACGGCTCCAATCGCTGTAACACGTGTCATAATCTGGGCACTCGTTTTCATCTCAGCGGACATTAACCAGCCACCCTCTCAACAAACCAAAAGACTCCGACCAGACCAATGATCGCCGAAATCGGCACAGCTACTCGCTCTCGATACCAGGGAAATCTTATGGCCCAGATACCTACCGATAAATAGGCCACCAAGATAACCGCTAGTTGTCCAATTTCGACCCCTCCATTAAATGCCAGAAGACCCACCAAAAAATCACGTTCGGGCAACCCAAGTTCGGTCAAGACTCCAGCAAACCCCAGCCCGTGTAACAAGCCAAAAAAAAACACAATCAATGTACGCGATACGTTCACCCGATGGTGCCATATATTTTCCACGGCGATGTAGACGATAGAGGCGGCTATCAGTGGTTCAACAACCGACGCTGGGAGCCTCAGCACCCCATAGAGACCGAGCGCCAGCGTCACCGAATGCGCCACGGTAAAGGCCGTAACCTGAATAAGTAAATCGATGAAACGTTTAGAAATTAGAGCCAAACCCAAAATGAAAATAATGTGATCGAGACCTTTCGGTATGATGTGCGTAAACCCTAGTACCAAGTACTCGGCCACAAGCGCTCCCACCGAGCGTTCGACAGCTTGATCGAGTGATAGGGCGTCTGACGTAC
>MDTB01104745.1_pt1 | contig 17638 bp, 12 predicted proteins | sample 811161 | NCBI WGS metagenome assembly MDTB01 (sample SAMN05326650, study PRJNA326480) | marine metagenome | isolation source: seawater | place: Mediterranean Sea | collected 2009
TCACATTTGAATAAAATCAACTTAAATCCAAAGTTAGAAGATATTCTAGAAGTTGATAATTGGGCCAGGATTTTTGTTCAAGAAGAAATAAAAAAAGGACAAAAATATATAAACGTAGGTTAAAAAAAGTGAACTTTCACAAGCACTTATTAATTTGTTCTATGATAAAAATTGTTTTAAAAATTAGTACCTAGAAAATTTAAGAGCCTTAAATATTTTCAATGCTACATGTTGATATCTTGCTTCAATTCCTTGGAAAAACATCCCCACTACTTTTTGTAATCGATAACTAATCTCCCAAGTTCTCATAACAAAATCCTAATAATTAGTAAATAGAAATTTATAAGTCCCGATTAATAAAGATTCAATTAGAAACTTCATAATGAAAAATTATTTTTATCTGCAAATTGGACCTTCAGTTAATAGTTTTTCTTTTGAAAGTTTGATACCCGCAATTTCATATCGAACAAAGGGATCATCACCCCAAACCCATCCTTGGGGCATTTTTCTAGCTAATTTCATTGAGTTTAATTTATTGTCTTCTTCTCTAAGAATCATTGCCACAGATCCTGCAGATGCAAGGATATTCTCAACTTCTAATTCTTCTAATGGAGCGTGGTTAAGGAGTTTAGATCTAACTATTGATACAGGTATTGAATGCTCATAAACAAATGGTTGTTTTTTTCCATAAAACTTTCCTCTTTTATATATTTTTTTTAAATCTACATTCATTTGATTAATTATTTTTAAAGCCTCATATGATACCAAATAATAAGAATTAGCTAAGGTCACTTTGGCAATCATATTACTTAACAAATACCCAGAGTCACCCTTCAAATCTCTTACTCCCTTTATCTTTAGTCCTGCTGTGATCCATTGGATCAAAGCTCTTTGATCAGAATTCCAGTTCATTTTTTAAGCTTCCTCCTTTTATTTGAATTCCATCTTTCTTTGATTTGGCAAGTAAATATACCCTCAGAAAAATTTTAAGGTTATTTAGAAAACTCTAGAGCGTAATCAAAACCTACATTTTCATCGTCTTCGTCAGGATCAAAATTACATTCCATAACAAAGTGTTTTAACTCTCTTGTTTCGGTATCTCCTAAGTTTATTTCTAAAACTTTTCCTTCATAAATTAAATTAGTTATTAAAGAAATCTTCATATCATCTTGAATGTGAAAATCAACTGAAATTGGAATTAATTTATTTATATCAAAGTCGTCAGGCACTTCAATACTCCACATGTCACCTCTTTCGAAGCTTTGAGTACCTATTAAACATGGAGAATCTCCTCTGAAAAATTTAATATTTTCATCACTAAAATCTTTTCTCTTTAGGGTATGAAATCCCTTATCAAAATGTGCTCCAGTTTTGTTCCAACCTAAAATAACCTTATTCTCTTCTTTTAAATATTCAAACCTGTCATCATTTTCTAAATCAATATCAAATCTAGCAAGAGCTTCATCAGTGGTTATTTTGTACATTTCCTCTTCACCCCCTTTTTGTACAAGAAGTACATTCTTTAATTGTGTAGTATTATGCCGAGCAATTTCATCGAAATCGTACCAAGGTTTATTATTCATAATTTCATTATCTTCCCAAAACTCATCTAGATCATATTCTTCATTTTCGCCATTCTCAAATACAAAATCTGTTTGCTCAGAAGTTAGTTTGCCAACACAAAACTCTCCTCCTCTTCCTGCGTAACAAATTAATTCCATAATGTTTTTTTTAATTTTACATTAATTTTTTTTCTGAAAAGGTTCAATGTAAACTCAACTTTCATTTCTTAATATTTTTAATAAGCTTAAAATTAGTAACACTTCTGAAAAATTATTTCAATTATATGTTTGATTGCATTTTGATGCATTTTTAAAACATTTTATGGAAGTTTATAAATATGATATTTTATTAGCAATTAATTGTTTTTTCTTATAATGGAAAAATTAGATGAAGAATGGTGACTTGAACTATAGTTTGTTTTTTTCATATTTAAAATATTATTTAGTGTCTTTATTAAACCATCTTTTAAAAACATACAAAATTAAATTAAGGAAATTTAGTTTCCAATCCCGATTCAGCTATAGCATTAAGTATTCTCCTCAAACAAGTTTCAAATAAAGAACAAATTCTATTTTTTATTTAAAGTTTTATAAAATAAGAATATATGTATTTAGTAATAGAGTAGAAATTATGACAACAGATTGGGACGATAGTAACTGGAGAGAGGAGTACGCTAAAAACTTTTGTAGTAATAAATTTCATATTGAACTATTAGAGAATGGACCTCATAGTCTTTCTCAAGCGTGGCTATTAGGTGCATTACATAATGAATGGAAAAAAATTAAAGGATATAAAGACTCGGACACTGAAAATAAAGGTCAATGCCAATCATCATTTAAGGAATTTAACAACAAGATCAAATGAGAGTATTAAAAGATTTATAAGTTGAGAATATAAAAAGCTAAGTGAGATTATTTTTTGAAAGAACTGACAAAGAATTTGTATAACAATGTAAATTATGCTTCTAGTAAAATGTTTTTCTCTTTTTTTAGAATTAATAAAACCAAAAAATCTTTTTTATCAACAGCAAAATAAAAAATTTCCTAAATAAATATAAGAGTGTCAGATATTCAAATCAACACATACATTGCGGAAATGGTTTAGAAGGTGGTAGTTTCCTTAAAAATTTGACCAAGAGTATTTATATAGTTTAATTCATGGCTAAACCTCTAATATTAAGTATAAATGAGGAAAATTCAATTTTTCAAATTAAAAAAATTGAAAGAAAAAAACTCTATGGTTATAGAAAAAGGTTAGCGGTTGATGAAAATAATGAGGAATGCAAAAGAGCTTCTCTTACAGAGGATGGGCAAGTATTAATAAAGTCGGGAATGACTTCTCAAGGATGGTTCATTGATGGGGGGGGACAAATTGAATCTAATGAGATAGGAGCTATTGATGAAAACAATAATGAATTAGATTTAATACCTTCTACCTTAGGTATGAACCAGAACTTAGAGGGCCCCGTAAATCCCAAAGATCTACTCGATATATCAGTGACAACCTCTTATTCAATAATACCTGATCAAATATCAGAGGATTTGGAAATTTCGCTGGAAAAAGGTGAAATATGGAAATTCAATTTTAATTTAAGAGCAGATTATAGAATGGAGACTTCCTTCATTTTAAAAAACGATAATGGATATTTTGCAATTGTAGGTATTCCCAATCAAGTTATTATGTTATCTCCAAGTGAACTCCCCCCTGAAGATGAAGATGAAGATGAAGATGATGAATTAGACTTCGAAATGTTTTAAATATGAGAAAAATTCATATATCAGATTCAAATTCAAAAAACACTTTTGTACACTTCTCTCCAACAAAAGCTCCTTCAAATCCTGTAAGAGCTTTTGGAAAACAAAAGGTCTATTCAAAAAGATTAATCCTTTCTGGAGAAAAGAGTGATTATGAAAATCTACTTACAAAATATGAAAAAAAACTTCCAGAAATCTTACTAAATGAAGACCCAGAATTGGATTTAAAATTAATTGGAAGACCTATTGAAAAAACAAATACAGTTTTCGTAAATAAAAAAAATGAGATATTGAGAGTAGCTCCGAATTGGATCGAATTAATATTCGATCAAGATGGTAATGAAAAAGAGAGAAGGGTCCCTGAAGATAGATTATCAAATATCACTGATGACCTTCCAATTAGATTCACAAAGATGAAATTAAAAAGAAAAGATGCTGTAAGAAAATTTGTTTTTAGTAGAACTCTTCAACTTTGGCATTCCGATGGTTTAACTTTTGAATTCCTCTTTAATATTGCCAAGGAATTAGATGATAATGATGAAATGATGCTCGTGGGGAGTGGAGAGAAAGGAAGAGGTCCATTGATTTTTCAAAATAACGGATTACCTTGGAGAGCGTTTCTTGAGGGACGAGTAAAAGATAATTCATATGCTTTATTAATGAGATTATCAAACTTAGAACTTAAATCATTAAATTCATGACTGGAAAAATAAATTTCGAATCAATAGCAAAAAATTATAAAGGTGCTGTTGCATCAAAATATCGCCCATTAAAACCTGAAGAAATCAACTCCTTACCACAAGGCAATAATCTTGTGAGTAGAAAGATTGATGGGGAACTATGGTTGGCTCATATATGTAAAGATGAAGTTATATTATTCGCAAAAGGTGGGCGATTTATTAAAGAGGGGAAAATAATAGAATCTTTAAGAAATTGTTTACCTAAAAATATTGAGAGTTTGACTTTAGCAGGAGAATTATATGTTAAAAAGGAGAATAGAGAGAGAGTAGGAGATGTTGCAAAAGCAATTTCAGAAAAAGATTTCGATATTTTATCTTTTGCTATTTTTGATTTAGTGAAGATAGAGGGCAAAACACTCCCTTTAAACTATGAAAAAAAATTGGAGGAGCTTCAATCAATTTTTAATCAGCCAAAAAATAATATAAAAGTTATTGAAACAGTAGAACTAAATGATAAAAAATCTATTAAAGAATTTTATGAAAAATATGTGAATCAAAAAAATTCTGAAGGAATCATTGTTAGAACCAGTACAGAAATAACTTATAAAGTTAAGCCATCAATAACTATCGACGCTTTAGTAATTGGATTTACAAACAAGGTTAATGAATTTGAAAAAGTTAGATCTGTTTTGCTTGGATTAAAAAGAAATGATGATAGCATTCAATTACTCGGGGCATGCGGTAACTTTTTAGGTGACTTAAGAGATGAACTATATAAAAAGTTAGTAAGTATAGAAACTGAAAGTAAATTTCGTCATTCAAGCAGTGATGGAAATCTTTATCGTTTTGTAAAACCCGAATTAGTTTTAGAGATAAAGTGTACTGAAATTCAAAGAGAAGATAGTAGTTCTAATATCATTCGAAGAATGGTTCTAGATTTTAAAGAAAATATTTGGCAGCCGCTTGCTCTAACAGAATGTGTTAGCTTAATCCACCCTGTCATAATTAGGGAAAGAGGAGACAAATTAACAGACAATATAGATGTAAGAATTTCTCAATTAGAGTCTTTCATGGATTCAAATCAGATGGATGAAAAAGTTAAGCCAATTACATTACCAGAAAGTAAGATAGTAGAAAGAAAGGTATGGACTAAAGATGGTAAAAATGGAATTTCCATCAGAAAAATAATTATTTTACAAACCTTTAAATCGAAAATTTGGGATGGCTGGGCTGAGTGGATTGTTTTTTATTCGGACTTTAGTGCAGGAAGAAAGTCTCCTTTGGATAGAAAGTTAAAAACAGCAAGGTCTAAAGAAGAAGCGATGGAAATATCAGAAAATTTAATAGAGGCTAATATCAAAAAAGGCTGGGAATTGCAAAATGACTAGGATCTTTACGCCTACACAATTATCGTTATTTAGTATTAGTAAATTAGCTGCTTGGTGGGAAGAATTAGAAAGAAATGGGAAATTCTCTTTAGATTTTCCTGAACCAACTGAATTAGAAATTAGATTAAGGGAAGAAGGAGAAAAGCATGAAAAAATACTACTAAGTAAATTTAAAAAAGAAGGAAAATCAATTGTTGATGTAGAGACAATTTCTACAAATAAAAAAGATAAATATCTTAAGACTATTGAATCTATGCAAAAGGGTAAAGATATAATTTATCAAGGCGCTTTACAGAATGAATCTATAAAAGGTAACGCAGATTTCCTTTACAAAATAAATGAGGAATCTAATCTTGGTAATTGGTCTTACGAACCAATTGAATGTAAATTATCATCAAAAACAAAAACCACTTTCTTAATTCAATCATGTTGTTACTGTGATTTATTAGAGAATATATTAGGTAAGAAACCAAACCTATTCCACCTTTATTTAGGAGGTGGTTCCGAGTTAAAGGATCATATTTATAAATTTCCTGATTTTGAGTTTTGGTATTATCAGTTAAAAAAACAATACTCAGAATTTATTAATGATTTCAATCCAAATATAAAACCTGATTTAATTCCTGGTAATCATGGAAAATGGACTACTTTTATTGAAAATGAACTTAGAAAAAGAAGAGATCTAACTCTAGTGGCAGGAATGACTCAATATCAACGAAAAAGATTACATGAACTAAATTTAATAAGTATTGATGAATTTGCAAAAGCTGACTTATCAAAAAGTATACAGAATGATCAAGATCCTTTAAAAGATTTACAAAAACAAGCACAAGCTCAAGTTCACCCAAAAAATGATGATGGTAAACCCTTTTACGAATGGCGTAGTATTAAAAAAAATGAAAAAATAAAATCTTTGCCACTACCTAATGATGGCGATGTTTGGTTTGATATGGAAAGTTGTAATAATGCTGTAACTGGAGACAAACTAGAATATTTATTTGGCGTATCTTACAAAGATAAGAATGAAAAATTAAGCTTTAAATCATGGTGGGCACATAACCCAAAAGAAGAGGAAAAAGCATTTAAAGATTGGATTAAATGGATAGAGGAAAGAAAATCTATTGAAAAATATAAAAATATGCAAATTTATCATTATGGACATTATGAGAAAGCTGCAATGCGTCAGTTACAAGAAAAATATGGTGGTGCTGATGAAATAACCGAATGGCTAAGATCAGGACTGCTTGTAGATCTTTTGCCAATAGTAAAAGCCTCTATGTATTTAGGTGAAGAGGGATACTCTATTAAAAATGTAGAAAAAATTTATCCTAATGAATATACAAAAAAATACAAATTCAAAAGAGATGCAGATGTATCTAATGCAGTTGAATCAATAATAGAGTATGAACTTTGGCTGGAGTCTGGAGAAAAAATAAAAATTGATGGAAAGTTGAATCCAAAATTAAAAAAAATAGAAGAATATAACGAAATTGATTGCATATCAACTTTTATTTTGCACAAATTTATTCTTGATTCCAAATATAAAAAGCCCCAGATAAGAGTAAATATAATGTTAGAAAAATTTAATGAAGAAGACTCAGAAAAAAAGAAGGATGAACTTTTGGCAATAAGTAATAAATTTTTAGAAAAAATCAATATTAAAAATGAATCCGACCTTTTTGATAAGGATCTTGAAGAACCTACAATTATGGGGATTAAACTCAGATCTCAAATGGTTCTTTCAAATTTACTTAAATTTCATAAAAAAGAATCTAATACTTTATGGTGGTCATATTTTGATAGAAGAGACGTTAATTCTAGTGTTGAATTAGAAAATGATCCTGAGGCAATATACAATGCAAGTTTTAACAAGTTTGAGTTTTCTTTAAACAAAAAACAACAAAAGACAAGTACCAAATTATGTCAATATAAATTTGATCCTATAGAAGACTCTAAATTAGAAACTGAATTTAGAAAAAGACAAAAACTTAAAATTGAGATTTTTGAAACTAATATTGCGGTAGAAGTATCAGATATAAAAATCAAAAGTGGGGAAATTATTTTTAAGTATTCTCATGCAAAATATGAAAAATACATTTTTAAAAGAGATAAAAATAAGGATAAAGAAATTAGTAAAAAATTCACAAAGGAAGAAATAGATCACAGTGTTTTCCCAAAAAATTGTTCCTTTATTAGATACCCTGAAGATCTAAGTACCTCCCTTAGAAATAATCTCCAAAAACAAGCAGAACAGTGGATTGATAATCCAAATTTAATTCCACTCTCATTAAAAAATATCTTAGATAAAGAGCCAAATCAAAAAATAATCAATTTAAACCATTTAATTGAAAAGGATACAAAAAATATAAGTATTCATATTGCTGAATTTATAAATTCACAGAAAAGTACTGTACTAGCTATTCAAGGTCCACCTGGAACTGGTAAAACAACTATTACTGCTAATTGTATTTATAAAATGGCTTCTTATGGATTAAAAATCGCTATAAGTTCCAATAGCCATTCTGTAATAAACAATTTACTTATTAAGGTAAAAGAAAGTTGCCATTCTAATAATTTTGAAACTAATGTTATGAAGATTGAAAATAGATCAGAGCCAGACAAAGATCTTTTAAAAAAATCAATATCTACAATCCCTACAAAAAAAATATCAGAATATATTACAGATTTGAGTGTGGCGGGAGGAACAGTATGGGGATTATGTGGCGAAGAATTATCCAATAAATTTGATGTTCTTGTAATTGAAGAAGCTGGACAAATGTCCTTAGCAAATTTAATGGTTATCGCAAGATGCGCTAAATCAATTCTTCTAGTAGGAGATCAACAACAACTTTCACAACCTCTACAAGCTAAACATTCATGGGGAGCTGATTTATCTACTCTAGAATACTGGTTGAGCAAACAAAAAGTTGTTCCTAATGATCAAGGCGTATTCCTAACAAAAAGCTGGCGAATGCATCCTAATATCACTTCTATTGTTTCTAAACTTTTCTATGAAGGGAAGTTAAATGGTTTCGAAAAAAATAGAGAAAATAATATATTTTGGGCAAGGAATTTCATATCATCCAATGGTAATCCAATTCCAATAAATGGGGTTCACTTTGAGGTAGTTTCACACTCAGGAAATAGTCAAGAGTCGCAAATTGAAATAAAAAAAATTCAAGAAATTATTGAATATTTAAGTAATAGTGAATTTCAATATATATCAGACGGAAAAATGAAAAAAGGGAAAATTACAAAAAAAGAGATCATAGTAATTGCACCATATAATAAACAAGTACAAAAACTACAAGACTGTTTAGGGAATAAAGCCAACATTAGTACTGTTGATAAATTTCAAGGTAGAGAAGCTGCTGTGGCAATATATTCCTTAACTTCTAGTTCAAGTAATGACGCCCCTAGAGGACTTAAGTTTCTGCTTGAATCAAATAGACTCAATGTAGCCATAAGTAGAGCAAAGTGTTTATCTATAATAGTTGGTTCTAAAAATCTTTTATCAAGTTCAGTAAATTCTATTAATGATGCACAGTTAATAAATAATATTTGCTTGATAAATTCGCAAGTTTTGTAATGATGACCGAAAATCAAAAGTTTCAAGTGTTAGAACTTAGAAACTTAAAAAATGATAATCTCGCCTCCTTTCCAAATTGCGAATTCACCCTAGTGAATAAGGGGACTTCAGATTGTGTATATCCGGAAATGGCTGAAAATTTGATTATTAGTATTTCACGATCTATTAAAAAACCTAAAGATGATTTTAATATTGAAGGTTCAAAAATAAAGTTTAAAAAAGAAATTTCTGAAACTCCAGAATTCATATTTTTCAAGCAAAAAGAAGATGATGATGAAGTTTATTTTGACTTGGAACCTGATCCTTCCTGCTTAATAGAAAGCATAAGAAATATTGGTTATACACTCGAGACTGCAATAGCAGATATTATTGATAATTCCATTTCTGCATTAGCAAATAATATTTATATAAATATAAAATTTAACGATAAAAATAATGGTTTTGTTATAGAAATAATCGACGATGGTATTGGAATGAATAAACAGCAATGTGTAATGGCAATGAGAGTTGGATCTAAAAATCCAACTAATTCAAGAGATATAAATGATCTTGGCAGATTTGGTCTTGGATTAAAAACAGCATCATTTTCTCAATGTAGAAGTCTTACTGTAGAAACTTATTCAAAAGAATATAATGAAAAAAATTCCTTTACTTGGGATTTAGATAAATTAAGAGAATGTGGCAAATGGAAAATCAAAAAAAATGATCCTCCAAAAATTAATATTGGAACTAAGATTATTTGGGAAAAATTAGATAAATGGGGAATAGAGTTAGAAAATATACAAGACGATCAAAAAAAAGTTAAAAAAATTCAATTAAAGATTGGGGAAACTGCTTCAAAAATAGAAAAACATATAAGTCTTATATTTCATAGATTTATAGACGCCAAAAGTATTGATAAAAATATAAGGCAAATTCAAATATTTTTGAATGAAAGAAAAATTAAACCTTTTAATCCTTTCAATGAATCCAATAATGCAACTTTTATTTCACCAATAACCGAAATTCCTTCTTCATCAATGAAAATCAATTATTTTATTCTGCCGCATAAAGATAAATGTAAAGATAGAGAATATGAAGAATACGCAGGCGAAGATGGTTATCTAGAAAGTCAAGGATTTTACGTTTATAGAAATTATAGATTAATCACTTGGGGAACTTGGTTTAAAATTATGGAAAAGCTTAATGCATATAGATTGTGTAGGGTAAGAATTGACATAGGTAATGATATGGATTTCAGATGGAAAATAGATGTAAAAAAAAGTAACGCTAATCCTCCAAAAGCCATTCGTGATTTTCTTGAAGAATATGTTCGTAAAGTTCAAATCAAAGGTCAGAAATTAACTGATGGAAAGATTGCAAAGTTTTCAACTGATGATAATTTAAAAATTTGGGTTTCAGATAAAATAAAAAGAACCAAGATAACAGAATTCAAAATTAATAGGAAAAATCCTTTAATTAAAAAAATTATCAAAAATATTGACTCTGGTCTTGAAATTATTAAAGAGATAGAGGCTTCGGTTCCTTATGATTTAATTAATCTTCACGTCAACGATACAAAACAAAAATTTCAATCAACATATAATCCCAATAGACAAGAATTTATTGATAGATGTATATTCTTAACATCAAATTATAGAAAAGATAATATTGATGATGATACAATTAAGAAAATGTGCCTTGAATTAGCTGAAAGAAAAGGTATGGAGATATCTTCGGAAGATATAAAACTAATTTTAAAATGAGCAATAACCTTAACAATATCATTACGCTAATGCAAATGTATGCTAAAAACTTTGCTGCAAATAATCCAACATGGGATCATCCACTTTTGCTAAAAAAGGTTAGAGAAAGAGCATTGATGGCATCCGAAGATTTTAATCATAAACTGTCCGACGAAGATATCTTAATAATTGAGAAAAAATCATTAAGAGGTCTTGAAGGAAAGATGGAAAACGCAACTTTATTCGAGGATAATAAAGAACATCATGAAGACTGGCTAACCAATAAAAAGAGGAATACTCAAATAGATTTTATTCACTGGAGTGCATATAGATCACATCTTGCGGCAAAACCTAACTGGACAGAAGGAGAAAATGGCACATTAACAAAGCTTGATTTAAATACAGAAAGAATATTATCCAAATTAGCTGATCCAGATGGGCCTTCACTAGTTAGAAAAGGTATGGTCGTAGGTAACGTCCAATCAGGAAAGACTGCTAACTACATTGGACTTATATCTAAAGCTGCAGATGCAGGATATAAAGTCATAATAGTTCTTGCGGGAATGTTAGATGATCTTAGAATTCAAACTCAAATAAGAATAGAAGAAGGTTTTATTGGTAAAAATGCATGTACACAAGAACTAGTAGGCGTAGGTAAAACTGAAGACTTAGAATTGTCAATTAAACTCCCTTTCACAACACGAGAAAGCGATTTCAAAACTCAAACAGCTAAGACTTTCGGGGCTTATAATTTTCTAACTTTTCAGAATACCTGCATTTTTGTTATTAAAAAGAATACAACTATTTTAAGAAACTTAAATAAATGGTTGTCTACCGAATTAAAAAACAATTCCCTTTCAAGGGCCGATGGATCCCTTTTACTTATAGATGATGAAGCAGATAATGCATCAATAAACACAAAAGCTGATAGGCCTTATCTTAATAAAAATATTAAATCTATGGAAAACGATCCTAATGAATATGATCCTTCAAAGATTAATGGCCAAATAAGAAAACTAATTCAAAAGTTCAAAATTTGTACTTATGTTGGATATACAGCTACTCCATTTGCAAATATCTTCATAAGCCCGATAGATAAAAAAAGTATGTATAGCGGAGATTTGTTTCCTAAACATTTTATTCAATACATAAAACCTCCAAGCATATATTTCGGACCTTCAAAAATATTTTTAGAAAATAAATTTCCTAAACTTTTTAAATATATACCTCTTGATGAGATAAATGGAATAGATGAATATTGTATTCCTAAAGGTCATAAAAAGACTTTTAGATTAGAAGGACTTCCAAAATCCTTAAAGAATGCTATTAATAGTTTTTTAATTTCTACTTCTATTAGAATTATTAGAGAAGGAGGAGGGGATTTTCACTCTTCAATGTTAGTAAATCCATCTACATTTACTAATGTGCAAATTTCAGTTAAAAGTAAGATTCAAGACTATATTGATCTTCTTAAGTCGCAATTATATAATGTTTATAATTCATGGCTAATTTCTGAAATAAAGGAAACTTGGAATAATGATTTTGAAGATTTACATGAATTACATAATTGGGAATTTATTCTAAAAACAATTAAAGAATTAATTGTAGACATTGAGGTTGTAGTTGTTAATAATTCTAAAAAATCCGAAAAATTAGATTATGAAAAATATGAAAAAACAAAAAGAAAAGTTATTGTAGTTGGTGGTTTTTCACTTTCAAGAGGGTTAACACTAGAGGGTTTAATAACTTCTTATTATCTCAGATATTCAAAGATGTACGATAGTATGTTGCAAATGGGTAGGTGGTTTGGATACAGGATAGATTATGAAGATATTTGTAGACTATATTTATCAAAAGAATCCCTTGAGGATTTTGGGGTAATCTCAAGTGCACTAGAAGAACTTTCAATAAAGTTTGAGGAAATGCAAGCTATAAATGCCACACCAGAGCAATTTGGATTGCAAGTTAGAGCTGATGCTACTAATAAAAGATTAGCAATCACTGCTAGGAATAAGATGGGATCTGCTCAGAAAACAAAAACATCTTATACTTATAGTGGACGGCTTGTACAGAATTATTGTTTTGATAGAAATAAAGTCTCAGAGAATTTAAAGGCTGTAGATATTTTTCATAAAAAGCTAAAAAATAAATACTCTTCAAGACAATTAAACAAAGATAAATATTATGTTTTTAGGAATATAGATGGAAGCCTAGTATTTGATTTATTAAAAGATTATCAAATAAGTGAATTAAATTGCACAATAACAAAAGATACATTATTAAAGTATTTTAAAGAAAGAAAAGAACATGAACTTAAAAATTGGCATGTTATTTTTGATTCTAATTTAAATTCAAGAAATGGTATTCACAATTCTTGTGGAGTTGAAATATCTAGAGTTGGTAGGCAAGTAACAACTAAAACGGGTGAAGGTGAATCAATCAATTTAAAAAAAACAATATTTTTATCAAAACCTTCGAATCGTGCTATTTGCTCACCTGGTATCACAGAAGAGGTATTTACTGCTGAAGAAAAAGAATTTGAGAGAGATCCTTCTCTAAGTAAAAAGATGCTTGGACTAATTTTAGCCAATAAATATAAAACACCTGTTTTAATAATTGCATTTTGTAAGCCAACTTTTAATTCTAATGAAACCAGTGAAAATCCAGAATCAATAAAAAAAGAGCTTGAATCAATGACAACAATTGCAAGTATTAATTTTCTTTTTCCTGTTTCAGATATACAGGAAGATTTAATTGAAGTATATGAGAACGCCGATATAACTGATTTATATGGAAATAACACTTCATATGTGGAGGATGGAGATGATTAAAAGTTGGAAAGATTTAAAGAAAGATTTTACTAGTAAAGGTACGTTCTCTTTCTCACTAATATCTGAATCGTGGGATGTCTCAAGAATTGTTGATCATGAACAAAATATAGGTTTGAGAGTTGGTTGTTATTCCTTATCAAGAGAACATAGAATTTTTAAAAAAAAATTACCTAAATTATCACAAATTCAAATCTCATGGAGTTTTGGGAAGACAACTGCTTTAGTAATTCTTTTACAAGATAAATCGTTTGAAGAACAATTTGTTAAATTCATAGAAATTATTTCTGAAAAAGTATATGAAATTAATGAACCACCGTTGCAGCCTCCAAGTTTAGATGATGAGGAGTTCTTACTAAGAACGATTATTAATGAATGTTTTAAATGGTCTTTATTTTTAATGACGGATAAAGAGAGGAAATTAAAACTTCATAATCAAAAAGGATTAATTGCTGAACTAATTTTCTTAAAAGAGTTATTTAAAAAATTAGAATTATCTGCAGCTTTAAATAGTTGGACCGGACCGGATAAACTTACTAAAGATTTTATTTTAAATAATTTTGGTTTTGAAATTAAATCCATCCAAACTGGTAATAGGAACAAAGTTACTATTTCAAGTTATGATCAACTTAATCTTATAGGATTAAATAAATTATTTTTAGTCACATATCTTCTTGGTTCTGGTACAAAAGATAACGAATTAAGTTTTTCATTAACCGATCTCGTAAACGAGATAAGAGAAGCATTAAGTTTTGATCATGATAGTAAATTTTACTTTGAACAAAAATTAACACTTGCTGGATTTTCTGATTTAGATGATTATTCAGATTGCATTTTTATTAAATCAAAAAACCCCTCATTTTATTCTGTAACAAATGATTTTCCATCAATTACAACAGATAATATTGATACAAAATCAATATTAAGGGTTAATTATGATTTAGATATTTCAACTTTAGAAAGATTTAAAGTAGATGAACATACGGTAATGAACAATATTAAAAATTCTGAAAATAAATTTGATTTAAAAGAGGATCCCTTAAAAGAAAAAATCTATAAAGGAGAAACAAAATTTATTGAATTCAAACAAAGCTTAAGTTTGGATATTAAAAAAATTGATAAAGGTAACTATTCACCTAAGAAAGAAAACTATTTAGAAGATGTTTGCATAAAAAATATTGCTGGTTTCATGAATGCAGAAGGTGGAGAATTATTCATTGGTATAAAGGATGATCCCATAGAAATTTTTGGTATAGAAAAAGAATTGGAAATACTTTATAAATCTTCCACTGACAAAATATTGTTGCACATAAAAAACCTAATTAAATCTAATTTGGGTTTGCAATTTATTCATTTAATTGATATCGAAATTATAGAAATAGAAGATAAAAAAATAATTCGTATTTCATGTAATAAATCAAGCGATCCTGTTTTAATAAAAGATATTCATTTCTATTTAAGATGTGGTCCCTCAACTGAGAAATTAGAAGGTAAAGAGTTGTTGGAATATACTAATAAAAGATTTAAATAAGATATGAGTGATTTTTATAAAGATTTTAAAGAAAATATTGATAGAGAAGCTTTTAGTAGAGGTACCTCACAAAGAGAGGTTTTCTTTAATCAAGTTACTGATTTATTGAAAGAAGAAGGATTATGTATTGATGCAATTAATTGTCATTTTGAAAGACCCTCTAGTGGTGCAAAAATGGGAATTCAAATTGATGGTTATGGTGGAAATCCTAGTGAAGCTCAAAATCTCTTAACTATATTTGTAGTCGACTATTCATTTTGCGAGGACATTGAAATTATTAATAAAGACGAATTAATAAGATCGTTAAAAAAAGGTGCTAATTTTATTAACCAAATAGAATCATCTTCATTCATAAATTCATTAGAGGAAACATCTGAGGAATTTCAAATTATTAATTTGCTTAATCAACAGTTGGATTCAATTAATAGTTATGAAATAATTTTTATAACAAATAAATCAGAAAGAACAAGAATAAAGGAACATGACATAAAGGCTAGAAACGAAAATTGCAGAATATTAGTAATTGATATCAATCAAATTGAAAAGCTAAAGAATGGACAAAATATTCAAGAGGATATAATTATTGATTTAGAAAAAGAGAAAATGTCAATTCCTGCATTAACTGCAGATTTTGATAATAAAGACTATAGATCATATTTAACAGTTTTAAGTGGTGAATTTCTAGCAAAAATTTATGAGGACTATGGTCATAGATTACTTGAAAAAAATGTTAGGGTTTTTCTTGGAACCTCAAGAAAAATTAATGCTGGGATACAAAAAACAATACTTAATGAATCTGAAATGTTCTTTGCCTACAATAATGGAATAACGGCTACAGCAGAAGATGTAATCATCAAAGAAACAAAGTTTGGTAGAGCTATAACCAGTATAAAAAATTTACAAATAGTAAATGGAGGACAAACTACCTCTTCGATTTATTACGCTCATAGAAAAAATATTGATGTTTCAAAGGTAAAGGTACAAATGAAGTTATCAGTTATAAATAATGAGGAAAAAATTGAGGAGATTACTGCTGAAATTTCACGTTGTGCAAATACTCAGAATAAAGTTGACAGTGCAGATTTTTCATCCAACCATAAGTTTCATACCACCATACAAAAGATTTCAAGATTAAGATCATATAAACCTCAGGGTCAATCCTTTACAAATACAAAATGGTTTTATGAAAGGACAAGAGGATCTTATAACGATACTAGAATTAAACTTAGTGATAGACAAGAAAGAAAAAGTTTTGACAGCGAGTTTCCAAAAAAACAAATGTTTGTAAAAACCGATCTCGCCACATATGTTCATTCTTGGAATCAAAAACCTTTTATTGTAAGTCTTGGACCTCAAAAGAATTTTCTTATTTTCAATGATCAAATAAAAAAAGAATTTCAAGAAAGTCCTAATCAATTTGATGATTATTATTTTGATTTGATTATTGGCAAAAAGATTCTTTATGATGGGATCTATTCAGTAGCAAATAAAAAAAATAATATCAATTCTTCCTATCGTCAAGTTGTTACTTATACCATGGCTAAATTATCTTATGATTTACCTAAAGGTTATGAATTAAATTTCCAAAAAATAACTGAGGCGCAATCACTTGATGAAATTTTTAAAATTGAATTACTTAATAATGTACTACTTGTTTATGAGATAATCAAAGATCCAATCATATCTGTTAGTGGCATTGAAACTGAATATACAAAAAAAGTCCCTAATGAGAAAATACCTAAAGATGAGTGGAAGAATTATTGCTGGGAAAGAGTTAAAAAATTAAATTGTTCCTGGGAACATATGAAAAATAATTATTTAATATCAAAAAATGATCAGATAAATTTAAATGCAAAAAAACAAGCTCGTCAAGACAAGAAAGTAGATGATTATTCAGAAAAGGTCACAAAAATAAATCAGGTAAAGCCAAAAGGATGGCAAGAACTTCTAGATTTTTCTCTTAATTTGTCTCTCCTTAATACAGATATCAATTTATTAAAAAAATGTAGAGGAATACCAAGGAGATTTTGGCCAGCTAATAAAAAGCAAATGGATACTATTTTTTTTATTTTTGAATTAGCTTCAAAAGAAGGATTTTCTTCTGATAATTTTCCAAAAGATTTTTAGATTTATCTGAAATATTCAAAATTAAATCCTTATTAATTTGAGAAAGCTTTTAAAGGATAAAAACATATTCTTAATGTGTTTTTTATTATGGAACGCAAACAAAATTTGCTATTTAAAAAGAAATAAAGTAATTTAATCAAAATTTTTAAAATCATGAAGGCTCTACTTAAATTAATAGATACTAATGAAGACGCTAATAAATTATTAAAAATATGTAAAAAAAATAGCAACAAGATCTTGCATAAAAAACATGGACAAGAATTAAATAAAAGTATTATCAGTGAAGGAGGTTTTTCAATAAATTTTGGAGGTTACGGTAGTTTTTCAAATTTGGGTTTAGGAGATAATTTCCATACAAAATGGGAACTAGAGACAACAGATAAAAAACAATTCAACAAAGTAATGGTTAGCTTAGATAAGTCCATTGATAAAGAATTAGTAAATAAAATATCAA
>MDTB01099281.1_pt1 | contig 17636 bp, 15 predicted proteins | sample 811161 | NCBI WGS metagenome assembly MDTB01 (sample SAMN05326650, study PRJNA326480) | marine metagenome | isolation source: seawater | place: Mediterranean Sea | collected 2009
AAAACTATCTGATACTTCTTTGTCCATCCCTGGAAGAATATGATCCATATACTCTATTACTTCAACTTCTGCGCCAAGCTTCATCCATACGGTACCAAGTTCAAGCCCTATAACACCGCCACCAATGACTATCATTTTTTTTGGAACTTTTTCTAAATCTAAAGCTCCAGTTGAAGAAACTACAATTTTTTCATCAATTTCAATGTTCGGTAAAGTTGATACAGATGATCCTGTGGCAATTATAATATGCTTACCTTTAATTTGACTTTTTGATCCATCTTGTGTTGTGACGTTTATCTCATTTTTTTTATTAAAACTTCCATGACCTTTTATGTATGTAACCTTATTTTTCTTAAACAAAAACTCTATTCCTTTAGTAAGACCTTGAACAGTTTTTGTTTTATGTTTCATCATTTTAGAAATGTCTAATGACAATCCACCTGTCGTAATTCCTATTTTATCGAACTCTTTGTTTGCTTTATGATACATTTCAGCAGAATGAAGAAGTGATTTAGATGGAATACATCCAATATTTAAACAGGTTCCACCTAATGATCCCCTAGACTCAATGCACGCTGTTTTGTGACCAAGCTGCGCAGCACGTATGGCGCAAACATAACCTCCCGGGCCACCGCCAATCACTATAACGTCATAATTATCCATTACAAATTCAAAAATAACCTTCTTGGGTCTTCTAAAATATCTTTAACCCTTATCAAAAATGAAACAGCTTCTTTACCATCAATAATTCTATGATCGTAAGATAACGCTAAATACATCATTGGTTTTATTTCGATCTTTCCTTCTATAACCATTGGTCTTTGCGTAATGTTATGCATGCCTAGTACACCAGATTGTGGTGGATTTAGTATTGGAGTTGATAACATCGATCCATATATCCCACCATTTGTAATTGTAAAAGTTCCGCCTTGAAGATCATCGATTGTCAATTGACCTTCTCTAGCTTTTGTACTCAAGTCAATAATTTCTTTTTCAATTTCAGCAAAAGACATTTGATCAGCACTTTTAACAACCGGTACTACTAGTCCTTTGTCGGTTCCTACTGCTACCCCAATATTGTAATAATTTTTATATACTAGTTCATCCTCTTGAATTTCTGCATTTACTGCAGGAAAAGTTTGTAAAGCATTTACGCAAGCCTTCACAAAAAAAGACATAAAACCAAGTTTAACGTTATAAATTTTTTGAAATTCATCTTTATTATCTTTTCTCATTTGCATAATCATCGACATATCAATCTCGTTAAATGTTGTAAGCATAGCAGCAGTATTCTGTGCTTCCTTGAGCCTTTTAGCTATAGTTGCTCTAAGCCTAGACATTCTCACTCTTTCTTCTGGACCTTTATCCTGAAATTTTTTATCAACTCCTGGACTCAAACCCATCAAACCGATCAAGTCACTTTTAAGAATTTGTCCTCTACGTCCAGAGCCGCGTATTTTTGTTATATCTATATTATTTTCAGCAATAATCCTTTTTGCAGAGGGTGAAGGTTCTGTCTTTTTTTCAATATTCAATTGAACTACATTCTGCTCTTCATCAGTTTTTTTACTTACAATTTGCTCTTCTTCTTTTGTTTCAATTTCAGCTGTTTGTTTTATTTCTTTTGTCATTTGATTTATATTGGCAACTGAACCGCCAATTTCTCCTAGTTTAGTACCAACCTCAACTGTTTCTCCCTCTTGAATACTAATTTCAGATAAAACACCAGTGGATGGGGAAGTAACCTCTACACTTACTTTGTCAGTTTCTAATTCTACTAATGGTTCATCTTCATTAACCTTGTCACCACCTTTTTTCAACCACTTAGCAACCGTTGCTTCAGTCACAGATTCTCCAAGTGTAGGTACTAAAATAGGTGAATTCATTATTCAATTAAAGCTTTTGTAGCAATTTCTTCTTGTTGAGCAAGATGTTTTTTAAGGTAGCCTGTGGCAGGTGAAGCCGATGGCGATCTTCCTACGTAAATTATTTTTTTTGGCTCTGATTTTAAATACCCAATCGTACGGTTAATATATCTTTCTACATGATTCCAACATCCCATATTTTGTGGTTCTTCTTGGCACCAAACAATTTTTTTAACATTTTTAAATCTATTCAAATGTTTTGTTAAAGTTTTTGCGGGAAAGGGATATAATTGCTCTATACGAACTATTTGCACCTTGTCAGCTTTCAATTTTTCTCTTTGTTCAACTAAATCGTAATATATTTTACCGGAACATAATACAACTCTATTAATTGAATTATCATCTGCCAATGAAATCATGTTATATTTTGAAAATTCCGCCCTATCAGATAATACTCTGTGAAAGGAATTGTCTTTTGTGAAATCCTCCATTTCAGAGATACATCTTTTATGTCGCAGTAATGATTTTGGTGTAAATATTATCAATGGTTTTCTAAAAGGTCTGTGAATTTGTCTACGCAATGCATGAAAATAATTTGCAGGTGTAGTGCAATTTACAATTTGTATATTTTCTTGAGCACATGCCTGCAAATAACGCTCAATCCTAGCAGAAGAATGTTCTGGACCTTGACCCTCATATCCATGTGGCAGTAACATTACTAGCCCGCTCGCTCTAGTCCACTTTTTTTCACCTGAACTAATAAATTGATCAAAAATTACTTGAGCACCATTTGCAAAATCTCCAAACTGCGCTTCCCAAAGTACCAATGTATCTGGATCAGTTAAGGAATAACCATACTCAAACCCTAATACACCCATTTCAGATAACAGGCTGTCTATTACTTCTGCTTTACCCTGATTAGAAGAAATATTTTTAATAGGAAAATAACGCTCACCAGTTATTTGATCATTTATTCCAGCGTGCCTATGACTAAATGTACCCCTAACTGTGTCTTGTCCCACTAACCTGATTCCATAACCTTCATCAGCTAAACTTGCTAATGCTAATGTTTCAGCTAAGGCCCAGTCAATACCCTGTCCAGAATCTATCATTTTTAATCTATTTTCAAAAATTCTATTAATAGTTTTATGAGCATTAAATTTGGTAGGTATTGAGCTAACTTTTCGCCCAATAGCTTTTAATTTTTCTATATCAATGCCCGTAAGACCTCTTCTATCTTGGCCTTGCTCTGAGGTAAATTTTGACCAAACTCCTGTAAACCAATCATACTCATTTGATATATAATTCTTGGATTCATCGAATTCTTCATCTAATTTATTTTGATAATCTTTTTTTTGCATTAAAAAATCATTTTCTGAAATTATACCTTCATTAATCAAGTTTTTTGAATACTTTAATAATGTAGATTCTTGTTCTTTAATTTTATTGTACATTATTGGCTGAGTAAACGATGGCTCATCACCCTCATTATGTCCAAACTTTCTAAAACAAAAAATATCTATTACGACATCTCGTCTAAACTTTTGTCTATATTCGGTAGCTACTTTTGCACAATATGTAACTGCTTCTGGGTCGTCGCCATTTACATGAAATATAGGAGCTTGAACCATTTTAGCGACCTCCGAAGGGTAAGGCGATGATCTTGAAAATTCCGGTTGTGTTGTAAACCCTATTTGGTTGTTAACTATTATATGAATTGTTCCACCAATATTGTGTCCGGTTAATCCAGACATTGCAAAACATTCTGCAACAATACCTTGTCCAGCAAATGCGGCGTCACCATGTAACAAAATTGGTATTACTTGGTTTCTTTCTTTATCTTTATGGTAATCTTGTTTTGCTCTAGTTTGTCCTAGCACAACGGGGTTAACGGCCTCCAAATGTGATGGATTAGCGGTAAGGCTTACATGAACTAAATTACCGTCAAATTCTCTATTTGCAGATGCGCCCAAATGATATTTAACATCACCTGAAACCCCGCCGCTCGCTATTCCAGGATCCCCAGCAAACTCCTTAAATACTTTTTTTAAAGGTTTTTGAATTACATTAGTTAAAATATTTAATCTACCTCTGTGTGGCATTCCAATTTTTACCTCTTTGCAGCCTAAAGCTCCACCTCTCTTAATAATTTGCTCCATTGCAGGTATTAATGACTCGCAGCCATCTAGGCCAAATCTTTTTGTCCCAACATATTTTTTTGCCAAATATTTTTCAAAACTATCTGCCTCAATCAGTTTATTCAAAATTGCTTTTTTTCCTTTTTCTGTAAATTGTATTTCTTTATCCTTTCCCTCGATACGGCTTTGTATCCAACTCTTTTCTTCTGGATCCGTCATATGCATAAATTCAAAACCTATATTTGAACAATATGTTCTATTCAAAATTTCAAGTATTTCTTTTAATGTTGCGTATTTTAATCCTAAGACATCGTCTAAGAAAATTTTTTTACTTAAGTCTTTATTGCTAAATCCATAAGTCTTTGGATCAAGTTCTGAAGCATATTCTTTTTTTATTAGCCCAAGAGGATCAAGGTCTGCATTTAAATGCCCTCTAATTCTATAAGCTCTAATCATCATAATGGCTCGAACAGAATCTTTTGTATTAACTTCGGAGCTCTCTGTAGAACTTATGATATGATCTTTTTCTTTTTTAATTTTCTCATTTAAAACAAGATTAAGTTTTTCTGGTATAAATTTTTCATATATATCTGGATCTATTTCTAAAGAGGACTTTATTTTTTTTGGTTCCCAAGAAACTCTTGTTTTTTCTTTTTGAGATTGTTTATCATCGCTTATGCCTTGAAAGTATTGTTTCCAACTATCAGGAACTGAGTCAGGATTTTCGCAAAACTTATCATATATTAGTTCAATATAAGATGAATTAGATTTGCTTAAAAATGAAGTAGTCTCAAAAATTTTATTTTTAGATGATGACATTATTTTAAGTTATTATATCAACTATTTAATACCGATTTCAATGTTTTTCCAATATCCGCCGGAGAATCTGTCACTGTAATACCGTATGATTTCATAGTTTTAATTTTATCTTCTGCTCCTCCCTTGCCACCTGCAATAATAGCTCCAGCATGACCCATTCTTCGTCCAGGAGGTGCAGTTAATCCAGCAATAAAGCCAACAGTAGGTTTTTTTATAGTGTGGTTTTTTAAAAATTCAGCAGCTTCCTCTTCGGCTGAACCACCTATTTCTCCAATCATAATAATAGAGTCTGTATTTTTGTCATTCAAAAAAAGGTCAAGGCAATCTATGAAACTTGTTCCATTTACAGGGTCTCCGCCGATACCGATACAAGTAGACTGGCCTAATCCCTCTGCTGTAGTTTGTGCAACTGCTTCATAAGTTAAAGTACCAGACCTTGAAACAATACCAACAGACCCTTTTTGATGAATATGACCAGGCATTATTCCAATTTTACACTCATCAGGAGTAATAATTCCGGGACAGTTTGGTCCAATCAATCTTGATTTAGAACAAGACAATTTTTCTTTAACCTTAATCATATCAAGTATTGGTATACCTTCTGTAATACAAACAATGAGTGGAACATTTTCATCTATAGCTTCTATAATTGCTGATGCCGCGAATTTTGCAGGGACGTAAATCATAGTTGCATTTGCTCCTGTTTCATCTATCGCTTCTTTGACTGTATTGTACACCGGCTTACCAAGGTGAATCAAACCACCTTTTTTTGGTGTCACGCCCCCAACAAGATTTGTTCCGTAAGCTAATGATTGTTCTGAATGAAAAGTTCCATTAGCGCCAGTAAAGCCTTGGCAAATTAATTTGGTGCTTTTATCAACTAAAACTGACATTTTATTTTATAGCCTCAACTATCTTTTTAGCTGCATCATTTAGGTCATCTGCAGGTATAATAGTAAGTCCAGAATTATTTAAAATTTCTTTTCCTTTCTCATAATTTGTACCAGCTAACCTAACAACTAAAGGAATATTTAGTTCAGTTTCTTTTGCTGCAGCTACTACACCCTCCGCGATTACATCGCACTTCATGATACCGCCAAATATATTGATTAAAATTCCTTTTACATTTTTGTCTGATAAAATAATCTTAAATGCTGCGCTCACTTTCTCTTTAGACGCTCCACCGCCAACATCTAAAAAATTAGCAGGTTCCGAACCATAAAGATTAATTATATCCATCGTAGCCATAGCCAGACCTGCACCATTAACCATGCATCCAATCTGCCCGTCTAATTTAATATAAGCTAAATCATATTTGCTAGCTTCTATCTCCATAGGATCTTCTTCATTCAAATCTCTATATTGCAGAATTTCAGGATGTCTAAAAAGAGCATTATCATCAAAATTTATTTTTGCATCAAGACAAACAACTTTATTATCATTTGTTAATATTAATGGATTTACCTCTATAAGATTTGCATCTGTTTTTATTAAAGCTTTATACAAAGCCTGAATTATTTTTTTTCCATCATCTATGGCAGAGTTTTTTAAATTATAAGGTTTTAAAATATTTAAAACATCGTCATCATTTACTCTTTCATTAATTTGTAAACGCGTAGTAATGATTTTTTCTGGTGTTTTCAAAGCAACTTCTTCAATATCCATCCCCCCTTCCGCACTCGAAATAAAAGCAATTTTTGAACTTGCCCGATCTACTAAACATGACAGATAAAATTCTTTAGCTATTTCAGATGCATCTTCTAAATAAAGCCTTTTTACCTCTCTCCCTTGAGGACCTGTTTGATGTGTAACAAGAACTTTTCCGAATAATTCATGAGCCTCTTTCTTTAACTCATCGAAATTATTTACTACCTTCACTCCACCTGCTTTGCCTCTTCCTCCCGCGTGAATTTGTGCTTTTAAAACTATTTTGCTTGTGTTTATTTTTTTTGATGCTGCCTCTAATTCTTTTAAATTATAAACTGGAATACCGTTCGGAACCGGTGCTCCAAATTTTTTTAGTAGTTCTTTTGCTTGGTGCTCGTGAATATTCACTTTTATTTTAAAGATGGATCAATATTTTTTGCTGCATCCAAAAGCTCATTGACTGCGTCAATTGAAATATCGAAATTCTTTTTCTCCTCTTGATCTAATTCCAATTCTATAATTTTTTCTATACCACCTGATCCTATAACAGCTGGGACGCCAGCATAAAGATCTTTTACACCATAACGATTGTTAAGATATACAGCGCATGGGAGAGTTTTCTTAAGATTTTTAATATAAGATTCTGCCATATCAATAGCCGAAGCAGCCGGGGCGTAAAAAGCTGAGCCATTTCCTAAATATTTGACAATTTCAGCTCCTCCCTTTCTAGTCCGATCAATAATGGAGTCTAATTTTTCTTTTGATAGCTTTCCATCTTTGACAAAATCCATTAAATTTTTACCATCAATTTTTGTTCTGTTAGGAACCGGTACCATTGTATCGCCATGGCCACCAAGGACAAAAGAATCAATCTTACCAATAGGAACGTTTAGTTCTTGCGATAAAAATAACTTAAAACGAGACGTGTCTAAAACCCCAGCCATTCCCACAACCATATTTTTAGGTAAACCAGAATATTTTTGTAGTGCCATCACGATTACATCTAGAGGATTTGTAATACAAATCACAAAAGCTTGTGGAGATGCTTTTGCAATTCCTTCGCCAACTTGTTTAATGATCTTCAGATTTGTTCCCAAGAGGTCATCCCTTGTCATGCCAGGTTTTCTTGGTATTCCCGCCGTAATTATTATGACATCTGAGTTTTTAGTATCATCATAATTATTTGTTCCTACAAACTTTACATCAAAGCCATCAATTGCAGAAGATTGTGCGATATCCAAAGCCTTACCTTTTGCGACTCCGTCTGCTACATCGAATAAAACAACCTCGTCAACAAGTTTTTTTAAACCAATTAAATGCGCTAGGGTACCTCCTATTTGACCTGCTCCAATAAGAGAAATTTTTTTCATGATGGATGTATATTTTAAGCTATAAAAAAATCAAAGACTAAATTGTAGCATAAATACCTACTAGATATCGTTTAAATGTAAAAAGTTTAATGATGCAAAACAATTTTTAACATTCTTCTTAAAGGTTCCGCAGCTCCCCAAAGCAACTGGTCACCAATAGTGAATACATTTAAGTAATGCTGTCCAATATTTAATTTTCTTATTCTGCCAACCGGGACTTTTAGCGTTCCGCTTACACTTGCAGGACTTAACTCTTTTATTGTTGAAATTTTTTCATTTTTAACAACTTGGGTCCACTCGCTAGTTTCTTTAATAATATTTTCAATTTCATTTATAGAAATATTTTTTCTTAATTTTATAGTAAGTGCAGCACTATGAGATCTCATTGAACCAATTCTCACGCACGTACCATCGATGGGTATGGGTTTATCTTCATTTCCAAGAATTTTATTTGTTTCTGCAAAGGCTTTCCACTCTTCTCTAGACTGACCATTATCCAATTTAACATCTATCCAAGGTATTAAACTACCTGCCAGAGGGGCTTCAAAACTATTAGTTGGAAATGTTTTTGTGCTCATTTCACTTTGAACTAGTTTATCAATTTCTAAAATTCTTGATGATGGATCTTCTAAAAGATTTTTCACACTATTATTTAATCTTCCCATCTGAGTTAAAAGTTCTATCATGTGCTGTGCGCCACCACCCGATGCAGCTTGATAGGTCATTGATGTAGCCCACTCGATCAAATTTTCTTTAAACAGCCCCCCTATGCCCATTAACATACAGCTAATTGTACAATTTCCACCAATAAATTCTTTTTTCCCATCTTTTAGAGCATCTAAAATAATATTTTTGTTAATTGGATCTAATATTATAGTACTTGAATTCTCCATTCTCAGATACGATGCAGCATCAATCCAATATCCGCCCCAACCGCTACTTTTTAACTTTTTGAAAATTTCTTTTGTATAATCACTGCCTTGACAGGTAAGAATAACATCCATTTTTTTTAACTCTGCAATATTTTTTGCATCCTGAAGTTTACTTGAACCTTTGCCTATATCTGGAGCATCTTCTCCGACCTGCGATGTGCTAAAAAAAATTGTATCAACAATGTTTTCAAAATCTTTTTCTTCGATCATTCTATTAATCAAAACAGACCCCACCATTCCTCTCCAACCAACAATGCCAACTCTTTTCAAATTCATAATTTAACTATAAATCAATTTTACTTATAATTGTAAAAAAAATAATATTGACTATTTCATTGTTGGCATAGTGAATTCAGGATTATCCTTAATCCCTGATGGCCATCTTGATGTAATTGTTTTCAATTTGGTATAAAACCTTACACCCTCCAACCCATGCATGTGATGGTCGCCAAATAAAGATCTCTTCCACCCCCCAAAACTATGAAAGGCCATAGGAACAGGTATCGGTATATTCACGCCTACCATGCCGACTTTAATTCTATTGCTAAATGTTCTTGCGCTGTCTCCATCTCTTGTAAAAATAGAAGTACCATTACCGTACTCATGATTATTTATTAAATCTACTGCAGAATTAAAATCGTTGACTCTAACTACAGATAGTACGGGGCCAAAAATTTCTTCTTTATAAATTCTCATATTTTTAGTCACTTGATCAAATAAACATCCGCCAATATAGAATCCATTTTCATAACCTTGAAGTTGTAGTTTTCTTCCATCAACAATTAGCTTTGCTCCCTCTTTAACACCGAGATCGACATATCCTTTCACTCTTTCTAAATGTTCTTTTGTAACTAATGGACCCATTTCAGAAGTTTTATCCATACCCGGACCAACTTTTAAAGCTTCGACCTTTTGGGCTAATTTTTTTACAAGTTCATCCCCAATTTTTCCTACTGCTACTGCTACTGATTGTGCCATGCATCTTTCACCTGCTGATCCATATGCTGCACCCATCAATCCATTTACTGCTTGATCAATGTCAGCATCTGGCATCACGACACAATGATTTTTGGCTCCACCTAAGGCTTGAACTCTTTTTTCATTTTTAGCTGAATTCTCATAGATATATTTTGCAACTCCAGTAGACCCGACGAAACTAATTGCACTAACATCCTTATGTTTTAAAAGTGCATCCACTGAATCTTTGTCACCATTAATCACATTAAATACACCATCAGGCAAACCAGCTTGTTTTAACAAATCAGCCAACATCATTGGGCAGCTTGGATCTTTTTCTGAAGGTTTTAAAATAAAAGTATTTCCACAGGCTATAGAAATTGGAAACATCCACATAGGAACCATTGCTGGAAAATTAAAAGGCGTTATACCTGCGCAAACTCCAAGTGGTTGACGCGTGGACCAACTATCAACATCTTTACCAACATTTTCTGTAAATTCACCTTTTACTAAATGTGGAATACCGCATGAAAACTCTACAACCTCGAGTCCTCTAGTTAAAGAACCTTTAGCATCATCATAAACTTTTCCATGCTCTGAAACTATAAGTTTAGTTAACTGATCTGAGTTTTTTTCGATCAACTCTTTAAATTTAAATAATATTCTTGCTCTTGATATAGGCGGTGTGTTGGACCATTCATTGAAAGCTTTTAATGCGCTTTTAACTGCAAAATCAACATCTGAAATTGAAGCTAAATTAACGTTTGACTGTACCTCCCCAATCGCTGGATTAAATACATCTGAAAATCTTTTGCTTTCTCCTTTAAACTCTTTACCACTAACAAAGTGGAATATGTTTTTCATATTAAGTATTTTACTATGATGATTTTTCAGTCACCAGCATTTTCTTTATTGAACCTATTGCTTTCGCTGGGTTTAAACCTTTGGGACAAGCGTTAGTACAATTCATTATAGTGTGACATCTAAAAAGTTTCATTTCATCTGCAACTTTCTTTAATCTTTTTTGTCTTTCTTCATCCCTGCTATCAATTATCCACCTGTACGCTTGTAAAAGTACTGCAGGACCAAGATATTTATCGCCATTCCACCAATAGCTTGGGCAAGATGTTGCGCAACATGCACACATAATACATTCATAAAGACCGTCTAATTTTGATCTATCTTCTATGGTTTGAAGTCCTTCTGTTTCATTTGATTTTTTATTATTTGTTTGCATCCAAGGTTCTACTGACTGATATTGTTGATAAAGCTGTTTTAAATTTGGAACTAAATCTTTAATAACTGGCATATGTGGTAAAGGGTAAATATTGATATCACCCTTAATTTCGTTTGAGGATTTAATGCATGCAAGTGTATTAGAACCGTCAATATTCATAGCACATGATCCACAAACTCCTTCTCTGCAAGATCGTCTGAAAGTCAATGAAGAATCAATCTCGTTTTTAATTTTAATTAGTGTATCGAGAACCATCGGTCCACAATTATCCATATCGACCTCATATGTGTCGATTCTTGGGTTCACTCCTTCTTCAGGATTCCATCTATAAATGTTAATTTTTTTAAGATTTTTTGAACTCTTTTCGAATTTGAAATAATTTCCTTTTTTAATTTTAGAATGCTTGGGTAAATTAAATTGCACCATATTTATTAATAAACTCTTACCTTTGGTGGAAAATACTGAACATCATTAGTCAGTGTATAATTGTGTACATCTCGATAATTTATTTTAACTTTTCCATCTTCGTGCCATGCTAAAGTATGTTTCATCCAATTTTCATCATCACGTTCTTTAAAATCTTCTCTAGAATGAGCTCCTCTGCTTTCTTTTCTATTTTCAGCTGAGGCTACAGTTACTTGGGACTGTCTAATTAAATTATCAAATTCTAATGCTTCAACTAAGTCAGTGTTAAAAATTAAGGATCTATCTTTAATCGAAAGATCAGATAAACCATTCCATGGCTTTTGAATCTCATTGAGACCTTCTCTTAAAGTTTTATCAGTTCTAAATACTGCGCATCTATTTTGCATTACTCTTTGCATTTGATCTCTTAGAACAGCTGTTGGTGTGCTGCCCTCTGAATTTCTAATCTTATCAAACCTATCTAAGCATTTTTGAGTTTGGGCTTCAGAAATATTCTCGTGTTTTGAATTTGGTTTCACCTTTTCAGCAGCCTTCATTGCTGCTGCTTTCCCAAAAACAACAAGATCAATTAGTGAATTTGATCCTAGGCGATTAGCTCCATGCACTGAAACGCACGCCGCTTCACCAACTGCCATTAATCCATCGACTATTTTATCAGATCCATCTGTGTTCTTTGCCAGTACTTCTCCAAAATAATTTGTTGGTATACCTCCCATATTATAATGAACCGTTGGTAGAACAGGTATTGGCTCTTTAGTAACATCTACACCGGCAAAAACTTTTGCAGACTCTGATATCCCGGGTAATCTTTCTTTTAAAATATTCTCATCTAAATGATTAAGGTGTAAAAAGATATGATCTTTATTTTTACCAACTCCTCGTCCTTCATTGATTTCAATAGTCATAGATCTTGATACAACATCTCTTGAGGCTAAATCTTTTGCTGACGGAGCATATCTCTCCATAAACCTTTCTCCCTCAGAGTTAACCAAAAATCCACCTTCCCCCCTGCTACCCTCTGTAATCAAACATCCTGCACCATAAATTCCTGTTGGATGAAATTGAACGAACTCCATATCTTGTAAGGGAAGACCAGCTCGTAAAACCATTCCTCCACCATCACCTGTGCATGTGTGCGCCGACGTAGCTGAAAAGTAGGCTCTACCATAACCTCCAGTTGCTAAAATAACTGTCTTAGACCTAAAACGATGAATAGTACCGTCTTGCAAATTCCAAGCAATTACACCTTGGCACCTGTCATTTTCCATAATTAAATCAAGCGCAAAATATTCAATAAAAAATTCTGTATTTCTTTTTAAAGCCTGGCCATAAAGTGTGTGTAAAATTGCATGACCTGTTCTATCAGCGGCCGCACATGTTCTTTGTACAACTCCATTTCCATAATTTTTAGTCATCCCACCAAACGGTCTTTGATATATTTTACCTTCTTCTGTTCGACTAAATGGAACTCCATATTTTTCTAATTCAACAACCGCTTGCGGTGCTTCCTTACACAAAAATTCAATAGCATCTTGATCACCTAGCCAATCAGCACCCTTAACAGTGTCATACATATGCCACCGCCAATCATCTTCACACATATTCCCTAGTGCTGCAGATATTCCTCCTTGTGCAGCTGCGGTATGACTTCTTGTTGGAAAAACTTTAGAAATACATGCGGTTTTTAAACCTGCTTCAGACAATCCCACTGCTGCTCGTAAACCAGATCCACCAGCACCCACCACTACAACATCATATTCATGGTTAATTATATTATAACTCATAATCCTAATATAATCATTGCTGTGATAGCGACAAGAGGAATAATTAATGAAATTATTAGAATGAACGTACTTACTGCTTTTTTGATTGCGGCATTATGAATATAATCTTCAAAAATTTCTCCCATTCCAATTCTCATATGGAAAAAGGCCAAAATAAATATCAGGCTTAAAAGAACGATGTTTAATTTGTTATCAAAAAAATTTATCGCATCAGAATATGAAAATGTCATTAGATTATCGTAATTAAATAAAAACCAAATCAATAAAGGTAAAAGCAATACTGCAGCGATTCTTTGCATTAACCATTTTGAGACGACGCTATTCATTAAATTACCCAGACCAAAAATGTTAAAACAAAAGATAGTACTAATACAATTATACCACTGAGATTTGCAACTTTTAATTCGTAACCGTATCCCATATCCCAAAACAGATGTCTCACACCGTTTAATAGGTGATATGAAAATGACCAACTAAATCCTATAAAAATAAATTTACCAATAAAGGTTTTTGCAAAAACCTCAAAATAACTAAATATGTTTTCACCTAGAAAAAGCATACAAATCCACAATGCAAAGAGTGTAATGCCAGTAAGATTAATAACTGATGTTAAACGATGGGTAATCGATAATAAAGATGATAGTTGCCATTTATACACTTGGAGGTGAGGAGATAGTGGCCTTTCTGATTTCATACTTTATTAGTAACTTAAATTCTTACATTTTTAAAACTGTAAATTGTCACAATAATTAAATATTATTTTAATTTATCTATAATCGCTGAACCCATTTCGCTTGTAGATACTTTCTGTTTACCAGGTTCCATAATATCAGAAGTTCGTAAACCGTCGTTTAGTACAGACTTTACGGCCTTATCTATGTCATCTGCATAAATGTCTAAGTCTAAAGAATATTTTAAAGCCATTGCTAAACTTAAAATCATAGCCAGTGGATTAGCAACACCCTGGCCAGCTATATCTGGTGCTGATCCATGACAAGGTTCATACATTGATCTTACTCTCCCGTTTTTATCTTTCTCACTTAAAGATGCTGATGGCAACATACCTAAAGACCCAGTTAACATTGCAGCCTCATCTGAAAGCATGTCCCCAAATAAATTATCAGTTACAATAACATCAAACTGTTTTGGGTTTCTTACTAATTGCATAGCACAGTTATCTGCAAGCATATGGCTTAATTCAATATCCTTATAATCTTCGTTTTCATCATAAAATTTTTGAACTTCTTCTCTCCATAACATACCTGCCTCCATCACATTTGATTTTTCAGCAGATGTAACTTTCTTATTTCTTTTTTTCGCAAGATCAAAAGCAACTTTGGCAACACGTATAACTTCTCTAGATGTATAAACATGAGTATTTATTCCTTTGCGCTCACCTTTTGCTATTGGTTCGACACCTCTAGGTTCTCCAAAATAAATACCTCCTGTAAGCTCTCTTACAATCATAATATCTAAATCAGAAACAATTTCTGGCTTTAAGCTTGAAGCGCTTACTAATTCAGAGAAACATATTGCAGGTCTTAGATTGGCAAATAATCTTAATTCTTTTCTTAACCTCAACAACGCTCTTTCTGGTCTCTTTGAAAATTCTAATTCATCATATTTTGGACCGCCAACAGCACCTAATAAAACTGCATCACTGTCCATGGCTTTGTATAAAACATCGTCTGTAAGCGGATTTTTGTTTTGATCATATGATACACCACCTGCAAGCTCTTCAGTAATTTTTAGGTCCAGTTTTTTATTTAAATTTAACCAATTAATAATTTTTTTGACCTCATCCATTATCTCAGGGCCAATTCCATCACCAGCAAGTAATAATAAATTTTTAGACACTAAATAACCAAGGAGTCACTTTTTTTTGCTTTACTATGTAAGCTTCAATATCTTTTGTTTTTTTTAAGCTTAATGCAATATCATCGTAACCATTAATCAAGCATTCTTTTCTAAAAGGTTCAACGTCAAAGCTAAGTGGCGTATTATCTCCTTTGTCAATTTTTTGTTCTTCAAGATCTACAGTTATTTCTTTTTTATTTTCTGCGAGAGTCGCTAACTCTTTTATATGATCATCTTTTAAAACTATTGGTAAGATTCCATTTTTAAAACAATTATTAAAGAAAATATCTGCAAAAGAGGGTGCAATTACAACTCTTATTCCAAAGTCGAGCAATGACCATGGAGCATGCTCTCTGGATGACCCACATCCAAAATTTTTTTCTCCAATTAAAATGTTTGATTTGTTATAAGGTTCTTGATTCAGCACAAACCCATCTAAAGGCTTACCATCATCATCATATCTCAATTCAAAGAATAAACTTTTACCAAGTCCAGTTCTTTTAATAGTTTTTAAAAACTGCTTGGGTATCATCATATCAGTATCAACGTTGACAATTGATAGATAAGCGGGAATACTTGAAACTTTGTCGAATTTATCCATTATAAAACTTTCTAACGTCCGTAAGTTTACCCTCGATAGCTGCGGCTGCTGCCATCTCAGGACTGCACAAGTGAGTTCTACCACCTCTGCCTTGTCTACCTTCAAAGTTTCTATTTGATGTTGATGCGCATCTTTCTTGTGGTTTTAGCTGATCAGGATTCATCCCTAAACACATTGAGCAACCTGCATTTCTCCATTCTAATCCAAATTCCGTGAATATTTTGTCTAATCCTTCATCTTCAGCTTGTTTTTTTACTAAACCAGAACCAGGAACAACATAGCCGGTAACATTTTTAGCTATTTTTTTTCCTTTTATTATTTCAGCTGCAGCTCTTAAATCCTGTATTCTTCCATTTGTACAAGAACCTATAAAAACTTTATCAATAGTTATTTCCTCTAATTTTGTTGTTGGTTTTAATCCCATATAATCCAATGATCTCTCGACTGCTTTTCTTTTATCTGGATCGCTAAAACTTTCAGGACCAGGTATTACAGAATTTATCGGCAAAACATCTTCTGGACTTGTTCCCCAAGTGACAGTCGGAACAATTTCTTCACCTTTTAAAGTTACGACTTCATCGTACTTCGCATTTTCATCCGACTTTAAAGATAGCCAATATTGTTTTGCTTTTTCCCAGTCTTCACCCTTTGGAGAAAGAGGTCTATTTTTTAAAAAATCCACTGTTTTTTCATCTGGCTCCATTATGCCGGCTCTTGCACCAGCTTCTATAGACATATTACAAACTGTCATTCTTTCTTCCATCGACAAGTTTTTAATTACTTCACCAGTATACTCTATTACAAAGCCTGTACCGCCAGCTGTACCTATTTTTCCAATGATGCTTAAAATAATGTCTTTAGCAGTAACACCAACCGGTAATTTGCCCTGCACTTCAATTTTCATATTTTTAGATTTTCTTTGTATTAAAGTTTGGGTAGCTAAAACATGCTCAACCTCCGAAGTACCAATTCCAAAAGCTAAAGCACCAAAAGCACCGTGGGTCGCAGTATGGCTATCTCCGCATACAACCGTCATACCAGGCTGCGTTAGTCCTTGCTCAGGACCGATCACATGAACTATCCCTTGTCTTACATCATTTAATCCAAAAAACTCAATACCAAATTCTTTACAATTTTTATCTATTGTCTCATATTGTATTCTCGAATCCTCATTTTCGATTGGTTTACTTCTATCTGTTGTTGGTACGTTGTGATCTGCAACAGCCAATGTATATTCTGGATGTTTTACTTTTCTGTTATTCATCCTTAGTCCTTCAAACGCCTGAGGACTAGTTACTTCATGAACTAAATGTCTATCAATATATAACAGGCACGTTCCGTCTTCTTGCTGTGAGACCAAATGGTTATCAAATAATTTATCGTATAATGTTTTTGCCATTATTAGATTATTTTTGTTTTAAATTAGTATCTTGTATTTTTTCTTCTGATGTTTCAGCTGTTGGATCAGACTTAATATTATCTTGTTCTTTAGTCTCTGGTGTTAAGTCTACACCTAATTTCTTTTTAATCTTTTCGTTAATTCTTGCTGATTTACCACTTCTATCTCTTAAATAATAAAGCTTAGCACGTCTTACTTTTCCAGAGCGTATTAATTCAATCGAATCTAGGTTTGGGCTATATAATTGAAAAACTCTCTCCACGCCCTCACCAAATGATACTTTTCTAACCGTAAAAGAAGAATTTATTCCACCTTTTTTTTTTGCAATACAAACACCTTCAAAAGCTTGGACTCTTTGTCTTTTTCCTTCAACAATTCTCACATTAACTTTAACTGTGTCACCAGGAAAAAACACAGTTGTTTTTTTTCCTGCTAAAATTGTTTCTAGATGCTTCTTTTCAATGTCTTCAATTCTATTCATTTTAATTCTTTTTATCCTTATTATTGATGTATCTTGACCATAAATCTGGTCTAAGGTTGCGTGTTATACTCTGTGATTGATTTAAACGCCAGTCTTTTATTTCCGCATGATTTCCTGATAATA
>MDTB01082768.1_pt1 | contig 17635 bp, 13 predicted proteins | sample 811161 | NCBI WGS metagenome assembly MDTB01 (sample SAMN05326650, study PRJNA326480) | marine metagenome | isolation source: seawater | place: Mediterranean Sea | collected 2009
CCTTGAGTGAAAAATTATTAAAGATAATAAAAAAGAAAAAAATTCAATTAATTGAAGATGTTTGTGAATCACATGGAGCAAAATTCAAAAATAAAAAATTAGGCTCCTTAGGTTTAATTTCTAATTTTTCTTTTTATTATGCGCACCACATGTCAACCATTGAAGGTGGTATGATTTGTACAAATGATCGAAAAATTTATGAACTTTCAAGACTTTTAAGATCTCACAGTATGGTAAGAGAAATAAAAGATACTAAGATAAGAAAACATTATGAAAAAAAATTTAAAGATCTTTCACCTAAATTCATTTTCTTACACGCAGGTTACAATGTGAGAAATAATGAAATTGGAGCAATATTAGGCATAAATCAACTAAAAAATTTAGACTCTAATAATAAATTAAGAACAAGAAATTTAAAATATTTCTTAAATAACCTTGATAAAGAAAAATTCATAACCAATTTCGATATAAACGGAAGTTCAAATTACGCTTTCCCATTAATATTGAAGAAAAGATCATTAAAATTAAGAGATAATTTAGAAAAATTAATGAAAAAAAATAATATCGAATTTAGAAGAGGTGGAGCTGGTGGAGGAAACCAGTTGAGACAACCTTATTTAAAAAGTTATACAAAAGGGCTTAATATCAGAAAATTTAAAAATGTTGAACATATGCATTTTTATGGATATTACATTGGTAATTTTCCAATTTTAAAAACTCTTAAAATTAAAAAAATTTGTAATATATTAAATAGTCTATGATTAAAAAAGTATTGATAACTGGAGGAGCTGGGTTTCTTGGCTCGAAACTAGCTACAAAACTGGTTTTTCAAAATTTCATTGTAACAGTTATTGATAAAGAACTATATTCTAATAATTCTCTAGACCATTTGATACCCTACAAAAACTTTAGCTATTTTAAAGGAGATGTTAGAAACAAAAAGTTGATGAGAAAATTATTAAAAAAAAAAGATTTCATCATTCCTTTAGCTGCTTTAGTAGGAGCGCCTTTGTGTGAAAAAAATAAAAAACTTGCAACCCAAACTAATTTGGATGCAATTTCATATATTGTTAAAAATATAGAAAAATCAACTAAAATTATAATTCCCAGCACTGAATCTGGTTATGGTAAAACCGATAAAAATGTTATTTGCGATGAAAACACTCCTGTAAACCCGATTTCACATTATGGTAAGACAAAATTAGAGTCAGAAAAACTAGTATTAAATAGAGGAAATTCAGTTGTATTAAGATTGGGAACGGTTTTTGGAATATCTTATAGGTTTAGACAGGACTTGTTAGTTAATAACCTTGTTACAAGAGCAATTAAAGATAGTAAATTAGATATTTTTGAGGGTCATTATAGAAGGAATTTTATTTCTATCGAAGACGTTACAAATACTTTTGTTTATATAATAAAAAATTTTCATAAGTTTAAAAATGAAATCTTTAATGTAGGTTTAGGGGACGGCAATGTTACAAAAATTCAACTAGCTAAGCTTATTAAAAAAGAAATTAAAAATCTAAAAATAATTGATAATAAATCAAGGAAAGATCCTGATCAAAGAGATTATTCTGTTAGTAGTAAAAAACTTGAAAAAAGAGGATATAAACCAAAAGTTAAACTTTCTGAAGGTATTAAACATTTGGTAAAATATTTAAATAAAAAAAATTATTCAAATAATTATAATTATTAATTTAATGTTATATCTTTAGCGAATAAAAATTTTATTTTCGATTTATTTGCCATTTGTTTATCTTTTTCATTGTCACCAATAACTAAACTTTTTTTCTTATTAAATTTCCATTCTTTAAAAAGTTCAATTAACATATTATTTCCTGGTTTACGAAAATTTGAATTTTTTCGATATTTTTTTAATTTAGCTTTGGGATGAAATGGACAAAATTTAACATCATCAATAAAAATATTTTTTTTAATTAATAAATTTTTCATCTTTTTTTGAAAATTATAAAAGTCATCTAATTTAAATATCCCTTTTCCGATTCCAGCTTGATTAGTAACTATAAATATAAATTTTTTTTTTCTAGAAATATTTTTAAGGTAACTAATTATTTTTGGTTTGAAAATTAAATCATTTAGTTTGTGAGTATATCCCCTATCATAAGTTAAAGTATTATCTCTATCAAAAATTACAGCTGGCTTTTGATAAAATTTTTTTATAAATCTATTAGCCTCTTTAAGTTTTTTTGGTGTGCCAATATCGATAAATGGTTCATCAAAATACTTAGCAGAAATCAAATTTTTTTTTATTAAATTTTTCATCAAAAGTTCTTCAAGAGAAAAATATTTACCACTCATATATGAAAAAATTTTTCTTTTAATAAAATATATACCTCCATTCATAAATTTCGTTTTGTTTAGAGATAAAAATAATTCTTTTTTTTTATTATAATTCAAGTTCACAAGTTTATTATTTGATTTGTAGTTTTTATTATCGCTTAAAGCTAAATGAATTATTTTTTTTTTGTTTGACTCATCAACAAACTTTTTTAAATTTATTGGAAAGAAAGTATCTGCATTAATTAGAATGAAATTATTTTTAATTTTATTTTTTAAGCTATAAACAGCTCCACCTGTACCCAGAATTTTTTTTTCTATTAAAACATGAACCTTGCAAAAATTAAATAATTTTTTATGATATAATCTTTTAATTGTTTGTCCTCTGTAACCTGCCAGTATATATATATTTCCTGTAATAAATTTTGAAAAATATTTTAAAAGTAAAAATAAAAATCGATTTCCATTAATATTAATCATTGGCTTTGGATAACCTTTTAAATATTTTTTAATTCTAGTACCTTTTCCTCCAGCTAATAGAACTAAATCTATTTTTTTTGTCATAATATTTTTTTTTTTATTTAATATATGTTATCTATATTTATAAATTAACTTAATCATGTTAAAAGTGTGAATGATCTTTTAAGAATTCATAGATTGTTGGATAAAAAGTTTAAGGCAAAAATTCCCAAATTTCTATTACTCACTTCTGTAGCTACTATTTTAGAGATATTCAGTATAGGCTTAATAATACCGCTTATTTCATCTTTATTAGATTTGAAAATAATTTTATTTAATAAATTCGATTTGAGTAAATTTAACTTAAATAACATACTTTTACTTTTATTATTGATTTACTTATTAAAAACAATTTATTTGATTAAATTTAATAGATGGCAATTTAATCTAGTCTATAAAATTAATTATAATCTTACCAATAGACTTTTTGAAAAATACATAAATCTTAACTATTCTAATTATTTAAAAAAAAATTCATCTGAATTAGTAAGGAATATTATTAATGTAGAAAACTTTGCCCATAATATACATCAATCTGTAATATTAGTATCTGAAATCATATTAATTTTTGCATTTTTATTGTTATTGTTATTTTTTCAACCTTTGGTGACCTTTTCGGTAGTTTTTGTAGGTTTTTTTTTAGGATTTTTTTTATTTAAAATTTTAAATCCTACATTAATAAAGTATGGAGAGAATTATCAAAGTAAATCAAAAGCACTAATCCAAGAAATAAACCAATCAATAAATAATTTTAAAGATATTAAAATTTATCAAAAACAAAATTTCTTTCTAAATAAATTTTCAATTTCAACAAGCGTTTACAGTAACTCAATAAAAATAAACGAATACTTTAAGGCTTTACCAAAAATTATAATAGAATTTGTAGCCGTTTTAGTAATCATATTGATTATATTTTCAATGTTGTTTCTTAAACTAGAAAATAAGGAAATAATCTCATTTATTGCTTTATTTGCTGCTATAGGATTTAGACTTATTCCATCTTTAAATAAAATTATAGCTGCAATTCAACATTTAAAATATTATTTAAAACTTACAGATAATTTAAGTTTTGATTTGAATTATATAGAAAAAAATCTTACAAAATCTGAAAGTATAAACTTTTCAAATAATATTGAGCTAAAAAACTTAGATTATTCCTATGACAGTGGAAAGATAATTTTTAAAAATTTAAACTTAATTATAGAAAAAAATAAGATTGTCGGCATAAAAGGAAAAACAGGAAGTGGCAAAACAACCCTTGTAAATATAATTACTGGATTGCTCTCTCCAACAAATGGAGAAATATTTATAGATAAAAAAAAAGTAAATTTAAACAATTCAAATTGGTTCAAAAAAATTGGTTATGTTCCTCAAAGAATAATGTTGAACGAAACCACAATTAAAAAAAACATAGCTTATGGAATTGAAGATTTGAATATTGACAACGAACAATTAAAAAAAGCTATTTCTCTTGCCCAATTAGATGAATTTATCAATAATATAGGAGGCGTAGATAAAAAAATTAGCGAACTAGGTAAAAATATATCCGGTGGCCAGATACAAAGAATAGGAATAGCTAGAGCCCTGTATAATGAACCAGAAATACTTATACTTGATGAATCAACAAACAATTTAGACAAGGCTACAGAAAAAAATTTTATTAACTCAATAAAAACCTTAAGCAAAAACAAAACACTTTTAATAATTTCTCATGATGATGTTCCACTTAAAATATGTGATAAAATTTATAATATAGATAACATTTCATATACTTAATAGGATCAATAATTATGATAAAAACTTTGTATAGAAATTATTTAAGAATATTTTCTATATACCCTAATTTGTTAATTAATAATTTTTTTGCAAACTTTATTTTATTAACTTTTTTTATATCAGGATATTTTGCTCTAAGTGCAGAGATAGGATTAATTACTAGCCTTACTATATTGATTTGTCAGATATTTTCAGGAAATCTAAGATCGATAATTATAGCTGATAAAAATTTGAAATTAGCAGATGAAATGCTGATCAAAAGATTGATTTTGTCTATTCCAATAATAATTATTTTAATTTCTTTTATTTTTAAAAATGACTTAAGTGATATCTCGCTCGCTCTATCAATTTCTTTAGTTGTTATTCTAGGTTGGATTTTTGAATTAATTTTAACTAAATTTGAAATTAAAAGAAATACAAAAGGATCAAGACTTCATTTACTTCTTTCAGTTTTTTTCTGTTTATTTATTTTATTTTTTGGATTAACTGGAAATTTATTATATTTAAAGATTGTAATATATTTTTATTTAATTTTTTTAGCTTTTTTAATACTTTTCTTACTTAGGTTAAATATTAAAAATTTTAAATTTACAAAGCCTGGTAAAAACATTTTTTCAGATATTCTAAAAGTCAATTTTATTTCATCTATATCTATGTCTTTAAGTAATTTTCTATTTAGATATTTTTTAATTTTATTTATTTCTAAAGAAACAGCTGGGATATTATTTGCATGTTTTATGATTGGGTCATTTCCTGGCTCACTATTTAATCAAATTTTTGGAGCATCCATTATAAATAAAAAAATATCATTAAAAAAAATTATGTATCCAACATTAATTTTAAGTTTAATTTTCATTCTTTATTTGTATTCAAAGATACCATTTAATATTTTTGATATTGAAAATTATTTTATAATTCATTCTAGAGAAACGATAATTTATTTTACCTTACTTTTTTCAACTGTGGGACTTAACATTATGATTGTTGCACTTTACTTAAGACAAAAAAATATATTCTTGAGCAGTGCTAGAGAAAATTATTTTATAATCGACATGTTTTATAGTTTAAGTGTTATTTTAATAATCCCAATTATTTATTTACTTTTTGATCCAAATGATTTTTTTTATTCTCTGAGTTTCTTGATTAGCTCAATTTTAGCACTGATTTTCTATCTTTCACCCAAGATAAATTTTGAAAAAGATGTATTTCTTAAATTTAGTTTAATTATAATTTTAATTCCTTTTTTTGTAATTTTTTATGATCGGAATCTTGATTTTTATTTTTTAAATAATGAACTGCTTAATTCATTTTCTCTAGAAAATTCAAAAAACAGATTAGCCAATTTTTTATTTTTTTTACCTTTTTTGCTGTATTTTGTTTTGAAAAAAATAACTAATAAAATTATTCCAATCACTTTTGTGCTTACAGCTATATTTTGTATAATAAATATAAATTTATTTAGAAATGAAATCACAATTTATACTCATTTAAATCTTGTACAAATTTTAATTCCAATGACTTTCCTAATTCTAGGAGTAGTTTTGATTGATAATATAAAAAAAAATATTTTGTTTTTTAAGTATTCATTTTACATATTCTTTTTGTATATTTTTATTTATAATTTGTCTTTCATATTTGGTATAGAAACATTTAAAAATTATATTTTAATTAATTCTAAAAATGTATTAGATACTCAAAATATCTTTATTTTATTTTTTTCATTTTACTCTTTAATTAAAATTAGAAATTTTGGATTAAATAAAATAATTGCAAATTTATATATTCTAAATTTAATATTCTTTTGTTTATTTAAATCAGATCTATATTTGGTAATTTCTGTTGTAGTTTTATATATGTACTTTTTTGTTTTTTTTGAAAAAAAAAATATTCATTTAATTTTTGTGCCTGTGTTAATTTTTACTATTTATATTAATTCTGGAAAGTTTCTTAATTTTTACGATAGTTATATTTCATCATATTCCTTTTATATCTCAAATACTTTTGTAAATTTTGAAAATCTTTTTTTTGGTTTTAATAATTCAAATGAATTATATGAAGTAAAAACTTCAAAAAATTTTTATTTAGATTTTATATATAATTTTGGTTTATTGGCTTTAATACCATTTTTAAATTTAATATTTTATACTATAAAAAAAATAAGGTTTCAAAAATCTGGATATATAAATAATGATATGATTTTTTTTATTTTTTTTATTTTCATTCTTCCTTTTTTAACACTATCTCTGGGAGATATTTTTGTAGGCAGTATTGTTTATTTATACTGGTCTACCTTATTAAACTCAAATCAACTATAAACCTGAATATAAATGTTTAAGTATTTAAAATTTATTTTCATATCATCATTCTCGGTTTTATTTATTATTGGTTTTTCTAATTATATAGGATCAAAACTGGTTTACTCAGTTTTTGGGATAATTTCTCTAATAATGATTTTAACACCATTTAAAAAAGATTATTATTTTTTTGAGATTTTTTTTACAATTATTATTTTTATAACATTTTGGTTAGATTTTGTAGTCACTATATCTTTTTTTAGTTATAATTTTGAAGAAGGACGCGGTTTTTTTACTTTTAATTCTAAGTCTTTGGATGACGTTTTAATTATAAGTAGCTTATTATTTTTAATTATAATTATCTCAATTGTTTTTAGATCAATAGTTTTTCCAAAAAAAAATAAATTTGAAAATAAAATAATTTTTAATACAAAAATAAAAAAAAAATTAGAAAAATACCAGTTTTATATTTTTTTACTCTTACTTTTAGTCGTATTTATAATTGGTTATACTAATTTTAATTTTTCAATATATCAAAGAGGACTAATCTCAAAGAATGATGTAAATTTCATAATCGCAGGTTTAATTAAATGGTTACTTTTATTTGGTTTTTCATCTTTTTTTTGTATAATAATTGATCTTTTTATCTCTAATAAAATTTATAAAAAATTTTATATTTTTTTATATTCTTTCTTTTTAATCATAGAAACATTTATATCTAATATTTCTATATTTAGTAGAGGAAACTTCTTGAATTCTTCCTCAGTAGTTTTTGCAATATATAAAGATATGAAAAAAAATAGAGATATTTTTTTTATAGTTACAGCTTTAATTATTTTTTTATTTTTTTTGATTGGTGTAGAAATTTTATCTCCTCTACGAGGAGACCCTTCATTAGTTTCAAGTGTGCGTGAGACAAATGATTTTATTAATTCAAAGATATATGATTTAGATATTTTCAAAAAACTTTTTGTTTTTTTTTCCAACTTTTTTCAACTCGTTTTTGCTCGTTTATTTGGTATAGAGGCTCTTATGGCAGTTTACTCTTTTGATAATTTAGGTTTTAGCTTGTTATATGAAGCTGCAATTAATAAACCACAAATTGGCGAACCATCTTTTTTTGATAATTTAAAAAATGATATTAGGGTAAACTCATCCGATTTGGTATCTTTCACATTACCAGGTATAGTTGGATTTCTGTATTATAGCGGTTCAGTTCCTTTTTTATTAATATCTGTATTAATAATTATTACATTTTTTAATTATGTTGAATTCTTAGTATTTAGATTTTGCAATAACAATTTGTTACTATGCTCTTTATTTTCTCAAGTAATAGCATACAGATTATGGCATTTTGGTTATAATTTTCCAAATACTTATTTAATTTTTTTAGCAATCCTATTAAATTTATTATTTGTTTGTTTAATTTATAAGTGGCTTAGAATATACAAAAAATAAAAATTTTTAGTGAAAATTAATTTAAATAAAATTTATCCATATTATAATTTAGATTTCATATTATTATTTTTATCCTTATTTTCGGTTTTTTTTTTATGGGATATAAAAAATAATATAATTGATTTTAGATTTTCAATTATAATTTTTTCTATAATATATTTTTTTATTAACTTTAAAACTTTAAATTTTAAATTTGATTACTTAATAACTTCCGTAATTTTATTTATCTTAATTCATTACAATATTAATGTAATATTAAAAGATTTGAGTTTCGACAAAAATATAATCTTTTTTTCAATATATATATTAATTTCTTATTATTACCTAAATTTTCAAAAAATTGAATTTAGTAAAATTTTTGAAAGAATATCTATAATATTTCTTGTAATTATTTTATTAAATATTTTATTAAATTTTGAGAAGTTTGCTTTAATAGAAACCACTTCATCAGGAGCATGCGGATTATTTACTAATTTCTCTGACTTAAATTTTAAAATAGTAAGTGAAAATTCTCATTTTGGAATGGTAGCATCAGGAGCAATTTTTTGTATTTTATATTCTATTAAAGAAAATGAATTTTTTAGGTTAAGAAATATTTTATTTTATATTCTTATATTAATTTTATGTTTTTCAGTATTTTCAATGACTCTTTTATTGGGTATTATTGTTGGTTTTATAGGATTGATTTTTTCATTAAATAAAAAAAATTATAGATATTTTATAATACCAACTCTTCTCGTTGTTATTTCAATTTCATCTATTGGTTTAAAAGAAAGTTGTCTTTCAAGAATAGAGAGAATAAATTTTTTAAAGAATATTGATTATATGAATACCAAAAAAAATTATCAAGATCAGATTTTAAAATTAGTTAAAAATTTTAATCCAATTAACAACATAATCAAAAATGAGTTACAAAAAAAAAATGATTGTCCTCAATATAATGAATTATCAGTTTACGTAAATTCTATGAATAAAGAAATTGAGTCATTAGAAAAAAAAACTAATTTTAATTTAAAAAAGATGGGTGAATTCAAAAATTCTTCTGATGAATTATTTTCACTACAAATGGAAACTAAAAAAATGAAAGATAAAAAAGATGTAATTCTAGAAGATGTATTTCAAATTATAGATGAAAATTTATTGAACTATGAAATATTCTCCAAGTGTAATATTTCTATAAGCAAAAAAGATTTAGATCTAAAGTTTCAAAGCATATTTAATAAAGAAGATTTTGAAATTTTAGAATTAAACAATTTACAGGAAAAATTATATGAAAAAGGTTCTGTAATTAAGAATGCTGAAGATAAATATAGTAATCCAAACTTAACAACTCAAGTTTATCAAATTGCATTATTTAATACGTACTCAAGCATTAAGGAAAATCCTCTAGGATGGGGTTATAACAATTACGCATATTCACATTTTAAATATGTAATTGACAATATGGTCAGATTAAATTTAGACACCAAAATTAATTCTGCTAACATAAATCTAGATAACAATTTTAATGTTATAGATAACATTCAAGACCCAGACGTTTTTTACCTTAATTATAATGATGGAAGAAATAATTTTTCTAAACTGATTACAGAATTTGGGTATCTTTCTATCATATTATTTATTTTTTTAATTGTTTTTGGTTTATCAAAAAAAATTAATTTAATTGAAAAATCCTTTTTAATACCAATAATCGGAACTCAATTAGGAAGTGGGGCAGGTTACACCAATGGTGGTTTTGCAATTGCAATAATTTTAGCATTAATTATTTATAAAAAGTCAGTTAATAAAATATAAATGAATATATTAATTGTATCACAAAGATTTTGGCCAGAAAACTTTAGAATTAATATTATAATAAATAAATTAAAGCAGAGAAATAACATCTATGTTTTGACAGAAAAACCTAATTATCCAAACAAAATTATTCCAAAAAAATATAAAAAAAAATTTTTTTATAATGAAAATAAAAATAAATTGAAAATTTTAAGAGTACCAACAATTTCTAGAGGAAATAATAATTTTCAATTATTAATAAATTATTTCAATTTTATTTTCTGGTCAATAATTTCAATCTTTCAATTTAGAAAAAAAAAAATCGAATTAGTATTTGTTTACGCCACTAGTCCGATTTTTCAGGCATTTTCTGCTATTTTTTTTTCAAAATTATACAAGGTGCCTTCTGTATTATGGGTTCAGGATTTATGGCCCGATGTATTGAAAGATCTAAAGATAGTAAACAATGAATTTTTAACATTAGTAATTAGTTTTTTTGTTAATTTAATTTACAAAAATTTTGATCATATTATTGTGCAATCAAACTCATACAAAAAAATTATTAAACAAAAAGTAAAAAATAAAAAAATTAAAGTTTTTTTCAATCCAGAAAATTCAAATTTTAAAAATAAAGTCAAATATAAGAAAAGTAAGTTTTTTAAAATAACTTATGCTGGAAATCTTGGTAAAGCACAATCTCTTGAGTGTTTGATTAAAGCGGTAAACAAAATAAGACACGAAAAATTTATTATTAACCTATTTGGAAGCGGATCAGAAAAAAATAAATTATTGTTCCTAATAAAAAAATATAAACTTCAAAATAAAATAAAATATTTTAAGCCTTTAAAATTTAATTTATTAAAAAAATACATGCATGATTCTGATGCATTTATTTTATTTTTAAAAAAAGGTAGTGCTTTATCAAATACTTTACCTGCTAAAATACAAACGTATTTATCATTTGGGAAACCAATAATAGTTAGCTCTGATGGTGAAGCAAAAAATTTTGTTAAAAAAAATAAAATTGGCTTCTATTCAAATGCCGAAAATTCAAACGCTTTGTCTAAACAAATACTTGCTTGTATAAATATTGATTATAAAAAAAAAAATGAGATATTTAATAAATCTAAAAATACTTTTTTTCATAATATTGAGCTCAATAACTGGACGAAAAAATTAACAATATTCTTTAAATCAATTTCCAGAAATAATATTTGAATTAAGTTAATATTAATCTATAACAAATTCTAAAATATGAAAATTTTAATTGTTGGTGGAGCTGGATATGTTGGTGGATATGTCACAGATCTTTTAAAAGAAACTAATAATGAGATAATTATTTATGATAATCTTTTGTATGAAAATCAGTTTCAAAAAGATGTAAATTTTATTTATGGAGATGTAAGAGATTATAAAAAAATACAAAAATATTTTGATTGGGCAGATACAGTTATATGGATGGCGGCATTAGTAGGAGATGGTGCCTGTTCAATAAATCCTGTAATTACCAACAAAGTTAATTTTGAAAGTGTAGAAAATTTAGCAAAAAATTTTAACGGAAAAATTGTTTTTTTTTCAACTTGTAGTGTTTATGGTGCACAGGATGATGTTTTAGATGAGAATTCAAAAACTAATCCCTTATCTGTTTATGCATCTACAAAATTATCTGCTGAAAAAATACTGCTTAGTAAAAATTCTTTAATATTTAGGTTGGGAACTTTATTTGGTGTTGGTGATGCGTTTTCAAGAATAAGAATGGACCTAGTAGTAAATGTTTTGACAGCCAAAGCGATTACAGAAAAAAAATTGACTGTATTTGGAGGAAGACAGTTTAGGCCATTGTTACATGTAAAAGATGCTGCTCATATGATAATACTTGCTGCAGATTCAGAAAAAACTGGAATATATAACCTCCATTCAGAAAATATTAAAATTATTGATTTAGCAGAGAGAGTTAAAAAAAAATTCAAGGAGGTTCTAATAGAGAAAGTTGATATAAAATTTCAAGATGCAAGGAATTATAGAGTTAACGGAGAAAAACTTAAAAAAGATTTTAATTTTGTTCCTAAGTATTCTGTTGAAGACGGTATAAGTGAAATAAAAAAAATTATAAATGAGAAAAGAATAAAAGACATGAATGATCCTCGTTATACTAATCAGAAGTATTTGGAAATTTTTAAATCTAACTTGGAATTCTAGTGCTAAAACCAGAAATTTTTCAAGGTGGAATTAGTTTTGATAAAAGAGGAAGTGTTTCATATAACAATAGTTTAAAGATAAAAAAAGTTAAAAGGTTTTATATAGTCCAAAATAAAAAAAATAATTTTGTTAGAGCATGGCATGGTCATAAAGTAGAAGCAAAATATATCTTGTGTATTAAAGGAAAAATTAAAGTATCTGCTGTAAGAATTAAAGATTTCAAAAAACCAAAAAAAATAGCAAAATTTACTCTTGGATTATTGATGAAAAAAAACCATCTGTTGTTTTTATCCCACCTGGTTTTGCAAATGGAACTAAATCACTTATTAAAGGAACAAAAATTTTTGTATTATCTACAACCTCATTAAAAGATAGTCTTAAAGATGATTTTAGATTTAAAGAAAATTTTTGGAAAATTTAAATGAAAAAAAAATCTGTTTTAATTTTAGGCTCAGCAGGAATGTTGGGAATAGAGGTATTAAAAAAATTTGCGTCAAATCCAAAATTGAAATTGTATGCAACATATAGGAAAAAGAAAGATTTAAAGATAATCAAAAAAATTATTGGAAAAAATTTTGAATCAATCAGATGGTTGAAATTTGAAATAGTTGGAAAGTATGAACCGTTTTTAAAAAACATTATTCACAAAAAAGATTTTATTATAAATTGTATTGGTTTAATAAAACCCTATATAAATGATCAAGATCAATTAAGTATACAAAGTGCATTAAATATTAATTCTTTATTTCCCCATGTTCTTTCAAAATACTCTTCAGCAAAAACAAAAATTTTTCAAATTGCAACTGATTGTGTTTATGATGGAAAAAAAGGAAATTATTCTGAACATGATAGTCATAATGCTATGGATGTATATGGTAAATCAAAAAGTTTAGGAGAAGTAAATAGTAAAAATTTTTATAATATAAGATGTTCAATTATTGGAAAAGAAATTAAAAATTTTAAGTCTTTAATTGATTGGTTTCTATCAAATAAAAAAAACTCCAAAATCAATGGATTTACAAATCACTTATGGAATGGTGTAACTACAAGATATTTTGCAAATTTACTAAATATTCTGGTGACTTCTAATCTACAAATCCCTAATTTAATTCATTTAGTTCCAAAAAATAAGATAACAAAATATCAATTATTAAAGCTACTAAGCAAAAAATTTAAAAGAGAAGATTTAATTATATCAAAAGTCAGAACTAAAATTAAGGTTGATAGATCACTAAGTAGTATAAGTGAAAAATATATATTTAAAATTAATCAATTAATGGGCCACAATAAATCTCCAAGTATTTCAGAAATTATAAAAAATTATCTATAAGTCTTTCTATGAAGGAAAAAATAATTACTATTTTAGGAACAAGACCAGAGATAATAAGATTATCAAGAATAATACCAAAATTAGATAAGAGTTTTAAAAATATATTAGTTCATACTGGTCAAAATTTTGACTATGAATTAGATAAAATATTTTTAGAGGAATTGAATGTAAGAAAACCAAACTATTACTTAAATGCCAGAGGTTCATTTGCAAAACAAATATCAAAAATAATATATAAGCTTGAAAAAATTATAAAAAAAGAAAAACCATCCAAATTTTTGGTTTTAGGTGATACAAATAGTAGTGTTGGAGCGATAGTTGCAAGAAGAATGCACCTAAAAGTGTTTCATATGGAGGCTGGTAATAGATGTTTTGGAAGAAAAAGTCCTGAAGAAGTAAATAGAAAAATTATTGATCACTCCTCAGATATTTTATTACCTTATACAAAAGATAGTAAAGGTAATTTATTAAATGAAGGAATAAAAAATAATAAAATTATAGTTACAGGTAATCCAATCACTGAGGTTATAGACCATAATAAATTTAAAATAAATAAGTCAAAAATAATTAAAATATTAAATTTAAAACAAAAAAGATATTTATTACTTACACTTCACAGAGAAGAAAATGCTGATGATTTTAAAAAGTTAAAATCATTTCTTACTGCATTTAACCAGATTGTTAAAAAATTTGATTTGAAAATTATTTGGCCAGTGCATCCAAGAACTCGTAAAATCTTGAAACAAAATAAATTTAATATAGATAAAAGAGTAATTTTATTAAAACCATTAGGATTTATTGATTTTATAAGTTTAGAGAAAAATTGCCTAGCAACTATATCAGATAGCGGTACAGTTCAGGAAGAAAGTGCAATATTTAAAAAACCATGTTTGGTTATAAGAGAATATACAGAAAGGCCCGAAACCATTAGGGCTGGTAGTGCAGTCATACTAAATAATAATGTCAAAAAAATGAAAGAAATTATTTCCAAATCTTTAAAAGCCAAGATCAAAATTAAAAATATTAAAGATTATTTAGGTATAAAAGTAAGTAATAAAATTTTAGAAATTCTGAAAAATTATTGATGTATAGTACTGAAAAAAAAAATAATTTTTTTACATTTCTTTTGATATTGTTTCCAGTATCTTTAGTCAGTGGACCACTTTTACCAGAGATAATTTCATTTTTATTTTTAATTTATTTTTTTTTAGATTTCTCTAATTTTAAAAAAAAAAATATTTTAAATAATAAAATAATTTTATTTTTATTTTTACTTTATTTTTATCTTTTATTTATTTCATTTTTAAAGATTGAATTATATGAGGTTATAAGTGACCAATTTTTTTATTTTAGATTTATCTTATTTTCATTAGCAATATATTCATTAGTAAGTATAAATAAAAAAATCTTCAATTACCTAGGTTATAGTTTAGCAGTATTATTTTTTCTGTTAATTCTAGATGTTATTATTCAATTTTCTTTTGGAAAAAATTTATTAGGCATGGAAACTTTTACACAAAATAGATTTTCAGGATTATTTGGAGACGAACTTATATTGGGGGGATTTTTATCAAAATTTTTTCCATTATTAATAGGATTTATTTATATAAATGAAGATTTTAAATATAAAAATATACTAATTACTTTTTTCTGCTTAATGGTTGTTATTGGTGTATTTATTTCTGGAGAAAGAACAGCACTAGGTTTAACTTTTGTTACACTATTTTTTCTTTTTATTAAAAAAGATATGAGAAAAATGTCAATGATGATCGGAATTCTTATTTTGATTTCTTTGATTATATTAAGTTATTATAATAAATCACAAAGATATAGAATCTTTATTGAACCTTTTCATCAAATGTCATTGTTAAGTGAAAATTTTTTAAATAAATATGATGATGTATCTGTGGGATATAGCAAAGAGTCACTTAAAAAATTTAATATTTTCAGCAAACATCATCACGATCATTACATAACCGGAATTAGAATATTTAAAGATAATATTTTATTTGGGGTTGGTCCCGAACAATTTCGAGTACAGTGCAAATTAAAAAAATATGCCACAGTACAAGATCCTTGTTCCACACATCCTCATAATTTTTTAATACAAGTTTTGTCCGAAACTGGTTTAATTGGATTATTTTTTTATCTATTTGTTTTAATTTTTTTAATTAAAAAAATATATAAAAGTATTAATTTAAAAAAACATGGAAATATAAAAGATATTGAATATTTTGTTTACTTGTCTTTTTTAATAAATTTATGGCCATTTTTTCCTTCGGGAAATTTATTTAATAACTGGCTATCTTTTTTATTATATTTTCCTTTAGGATTCTATTTATGCACTATTAATTATAAAAATGAAAGAATTTGAATTTATTATACTTTTTTTTATTCTATTAAATACGGTTTTCTATTTAAACTTAAATTTTTTTGCAAAAAAAATAAACGTTTTTGATACACCAGATAAAAAAAGGAAAATACACAAAATAAAAATTCCTTCGATTGGTGGGGTAATTTTTATTTTAAATATATTGCTTTATTTATTTTTAGATAATTTATTAAATTTAAGTTCTAATAATAATATAAATTTAGAGTATTTAATCTTAACATTATTTGCAATTTTTATTTTAGGTTTTTGTGATGACAAGTTTGATTTAAATTCAAACTTAAAATTAATTTTATTTATAGTTATAATTACAATCTATTTTCTTTTAAATAAAAATCAGCTAATTCAAGAGCTTAGGTTTTCTTCATTAAATCAATATATTCAGCTCGATAGCTTATCGCTTATATTCACTGTTTTATCTATAGTTATATTTATAAATGCTTTTAACATGTATGATGGTATAAATGGTCAATCTGGACTTTATACAATTACAATTTTTTTGTTTTTCATTTATAAAAGTCATTTTATTATTTTATCAATAATAATTATAATTTGTACTATTTTTTTCCTTGTTAATAATTTAAAAAATAAAATTTTTTTGGGAGATAGCGGTTCTTTAACAATTTCTTTTTTATTTTCAATTTTAATAATAAATTATTATCAAAGTGAAAATTTATTTGTTTGTGAAGAAATTTTTATAATCATGATGATTCCAGGTTTAGATATGGTTAGACTATTTTTTCAAAGAATTTTAAAAAATAAAAATCCATTAAAAGCTGACAATAATCATTTACATCATTTACTATTAAAAAAATTTAGTTTGAAAAAAACAATAATTGTCAATTTTGTTTTGATGATTTTACCAATTTTATTAATGATTTTGGGGATTAATCATTTATTTATAATAGTATTTTTTTCTTTACTGTATTTCATTATTTTTTACCAATTATCTTATAAAAAATTTAGGAATTGAGTTATAGATTTTAACTAAAAGTTTCCAATAAAAAGGTATGTAAATTGTATGCTTTTCAGAATTAATATTAGCGTATATCTTTTTAGCAATATATTTTGGATTCGAAGTTAAGTATTTGTTTAAATAAAAATTTTTTGTCATTTTTGTTTTAACATAACCAGGTTTAATATTTTTAATAATTATCTTCTTATTGATTTGACTTTGTTCAAATAAGTAAGTGCTTAGTTTTTTCTTAGACAATGCATATTGGTTTATATTTTTATTACGATCAGCAGCAACAGAAGATAGACAAATTATTTGTTCAATATTTTTGAAATTTTTTTTATTTAAAATTTTATCAATAAATAAACTAGGTCCTTCAAAATTTATTATGTTAATTTTTTCTAAATTTTTTTCAGGTTTTTCATAATATCCACTCACAAATATAATTATATTTAAGTCACTATCTATTTCCTCAAGTATGTTGTCAAAACTCTTTAGATCCTCTAGATCAAAATATAGAGTTTTACAAGTTATATTATATTTTTCTCTAAGATTTTTTTTTTTTAATTCTAATCTGGAAATATTTCGAGATATAAGAATAAGTTTATTTTTTTTTGATGCTAATATCTTTGTAAGTTCATATC